>Ga0206126_10001120_pt1 | contig 33263 bp, 27 predicted proteins | sample Helgoland_Spring_5_FD_148621 | JGI IMG/M metagenome (GOLD analysis project Ga0206126, IMG submission 148621) | Pelagic subsurface seawater microbial communities from Kabeltonne, Helgoland, North Sea - Helgoland_Spring_Bloom_20160412_1 | ecosystem: Environmental > Aquatic > Marine > Epipelagic ...
CGATACGAGCAAAAGGCGACTATCATAACAACGAACAAAGAAATTGAAGATTGGAATGATATTTTCGATGAGGAAGTTTTAACCAAAGCTATAGTTGATCGTTTGATGCATCATGCGTCTATCTTTAACATCAGGGGCAAGAGTTATCGTATGAAGAAGTTTAAAAAAGCGGAGGGAAAATGACGTAAAAATTTTTATTATCAGTGGTACACTTTTGGCGAAAATTACTGGTACACTTTTAATTGACATTGACACTATAGAACGCTTTCCTAACAGTTTTTGTTTATTACCTTGTTGCTGCTCTTCTTCGCTTGGTAACTCTTCATATTCTGTTAAAAAAGTTATTTTCCTCTTTGTCGTGGAAAATTTTTCTTAAAGCTTTGCAGCTCATCTGCACTAATTTTGTTATTTGCAATTCCTAAAACTTTGATTTTAGTCTTATCAATTATATTTGCTAATATTTTTAAGCCAAAATCAGTGATATTATTCCATGAAACATCCAGATACTTCACTTGGGTTTTTAGAAGCGCCTCCGCTAGTAACTCAATACTTTTATCATTCAATCTGATTTGATCAGCATATATATGCGTCACTTTTTTCAGAGAGTTCTCTAGCTCATTAACAAACTCTTTCATTTCTTTTTTATAACCTTCAGGAGAAATATCAATGTCTAAATCTGAACAATCAGAATTATAATCTTCATATGAATCCATAATTACTATTTTAGTAACATCAGGATTGTTTCTTGCAAAATCTTCAATTAGCTCTGAATCTAATGATGAATATCCTTTATTTCTTTTATTTTTATCTTTATCGATATATGAGTAAGCCATATCGTTATTTAAATTTCATCTCTTTCAAAAGCAACATCACAATAAAATCTGATCTCAGGAGAATATTTCAGATTCACTTTGCGTGTTATATAATTACGAATGATATATTTTGACTCCTCAAGTGCATCTAAAATTTGATCCGAACTATATTCAGTATTAAATGGCAAGAAAAAACAGTTCACTATTCTCAAATCTGGGCTGATATTGACCTTTGTAATAGTAAGTGGGCATGGAACAAGGATAGGTGACAGCTTAGCACAGCGGCTAAAACACTCAGCTAAACTGACATTTACTAAGCGAGAAATCTGTAACTGTCTCTGAGACTGCTCTTTTTCACGTATTTTAAACTTAAAGTTTTTTTTGCTCTTCGACAACTTCAAAAACCTCTACTGAATCATCAATTTTTATATCGCTATAATTCTCAAACGCAATACCGCATTCAAATCCCTCACGAACTTCTTTTACATCCTCTTTAAAACGCTTCAGCGTTTTAAGTGTGCCTTCATGTATTACAACATTTTCTCTAAGCAAACGCACAGATGCTCCTCTCTTAATAAGACCTTTTGTGACATAACTACCGGCTATCTTGCCTACTTTGGAAATGTTAAACACCTCTCTAATATCAACAGAACCTATATATTCCTCACGTAAAATTGGTGAGAGCATACCACTCATGATAGATTTAACATCATCAATTAGATTATATATTATAGAGTAATATCTGACGTCAATTTTATCCGCCCTAGCAGCCGCTGATGCTGCATTATTTGCTCTTACATTAAACCCTACAACTAGAGCACCGGATGCAGTTGCAAGCATTATATCAGATTCCGTAATAGCACCAACGGCGCTGTGAAGAACCCTTACTTTTACCTCATCACTTTCAATCTTCTCTAAAGTAGAAATAATAGCTTCAGCTGACCCTTGCACATCACACTTGATGATCATAGGTATCTCCTTTATCTTACTCTCACCTGATGCCTTCAGGAATAAGTCTTCTAAACTCGTCTTTTCTGCTGTTACTTTAGAATTTTTTGCTTTCCTAATTCTGTAATCTACGATTTCTCGTGCTTGCTTATCAGTCTTTACAACATTAAAACTATCACCGGCCGAAGGTGAATCATTGAGTCCATATAACTCTACAGCAATTGATGGAGAAGCTTTTTGTACAGAATGCCCCTTATCATTACAAAGATTTTTGATACGACCGTAGGATTTCCCTGCAATCACAAGATCCCCTATCCTTAAAGTACCTTTTTGTACAATTACAGTTGCTATTGTACCTTTACTTTGATGGACTCTTGATTCAATCACAACACCAGATGCCGGAAGGCTAGGATTAGCCTTTAGTTCCTGCATCTCGGCTAGAAGCAAAATTGCTTCTTCCAGCTTATCAAGATTCTGCTTAGTTGCGGCAGAAACTTCTACCGTTATTACATCTCCACCAAGATCTTCTGGTACGAGCTCATATGTTAAAAGTTCATTCTTAACTCTAGCAGTATCAGCTCCTTCTTTATCGATCTTATTGATCGCAACAATAATAGGAACATCCGCAGCCTTTGCATGGCTTATAGCCTCAATTGTTTGTGCTTTAATACCATCATCAGCAGCAACTACCAATACCACAATATCAGTAATATTAGCTCCACGAGTACGCATCTCTGTAAATGCCTCATGACCCGGTGTATCAATGAATGTAATCATTTTATCATCTGATATAGTAACATTGTAAGCACCTATATGCTGAGTAATCCCTCCAGCTTCGCTAGATGCAATATCTGTTGATTTTAAAGCATCAAGAAGAGAAGTCTTACCGTGATCTACGTGGCCCATAATTGTTACAATAGGAGCTCTTGACTCTGCATTTGCTTCATCATCCTCTATATCTGTTAGAATATTTTCAATATCAGACTCTTTTACATGCTTCACCGAATGCCCAAGTGATGTAGCAACAATCTCTGCCGTATCTGAATCAATAGACTGCGTTCCTGTTGCCATAATACCTAGCTTCATAAGCTCTTTAGTAACATCAGGCAATTTTTCAGACATTCTGTTTGCAAGCTCAGTAACAGTAATAACTTCTGGTATTATTACTTCTCTATATACCTTTTCTGCCTTTACTGCATCACCCAAATTTTTTCTTTTTTCCTTAGCCCTTGCTCTTTTAATCGAAGCAAGAGAACGTGATTTGAATGGAGCATCACCAGAATCCTGATCAAGCATATGAATAATATCAGACTTTTTCAGTTTTTTTGGTTCAAGAGTTTTAGGCTTTACAGGAATAGTCTTCTCTTCTTCTGGCTTAGAGTCGTATTTCTTCTCATCTTTTGAATGAAGAACCCTATCTCTTGAATGATCTTTTTTACCAGAATTATCAGAATCTTGAGGCGATAACTCATCAACGGCTTTAGGCTTTTGATTCATTTGAGCAATCACGCTCAGAGTATTAATTTTAGGTTTCTCATCTGACTTAGATTCTTTAGCCTTCTCAAGCGCTGATATCCTTCTCTGATCATGTATATTGGAGTCACCACCAGCAGGTACTCTTCTATTATCTATAGTTAAATCCTTACCAACTACTTTACCATGTTTTATTTCAACTACTACAGCACCAGATTTACCTAGAGTTTTTGTAACTTTCTTGGGAGCAGAAGATCTCCTTCCTAAACTTAATTTAGAAGTACCAAGTGTAAGTTTTGTTGTTTTCTTCTTATCATCTGACATCTGGTATATCCTAATAATTAAATTATCTTAAATCAGTGTACACTAACAGATTTACAATCTGCTAGTAACGTAAAACTTTATCTGCCAAAGTAGATCGTATATTTTAAAAAATATAAAATCCAAACCTAATAATCTAACAGAATATATCGAAAATCAACGTTCAATGCTACTTTGTTCTTTAGCGAAATTGATTAGCGATTCCACATCTTCCGTGGCCATAACACTCTCTGGAACGATTTCTCTAAATTCAGAAATTGTCACCTCAGCTAAATCCTCTATATTCTTCACTCCGAACTCAGCCAACTTCAATATATACTCGGATGGTAAGTCAAGAGCATCAAGTAAATCTTGCTCTACGCCTAATTCTTCCAAACCTTCAATAATCTTATCATTTTGACTTTCGACACAATTTATAGCACGGTTTTGTATCTCTTCAACCAATTCCTGACTCAAGCCTTCAATGTCAGTAAGAGAATGGGAATCTGCATATGCTATTTGGTCGATCGATCCATAACCTTCTGCAGAAAGAAGCTGAGCAACAACTTCATCCACCCCAAGATTTTGCATAAATAATTCCGTTGTATTAGAAAATTCTTCGCTACGACGCTTAGACTCCTGCTCTTCTGTCATTACGTCAATTTTCCAGCCAGTAATTTTAGATGCTAACCTCACATTCTGCCCTCTTCTTCCAATAGCCATGCTTAGCTGATCATCTAAAACGATAGCTTCTACCTTATTCTTATCTTCATCGAACACAATTTTTGTAATCTCAGACGGAGTCATAGCATTAATAATAAATTGCGCTGCATTTGTATTCCAACTAATCACATCAACTTTTTCACCAGCGAGTTCATTAGTAATAGATCTTACCCTACTACCTCTAACACCAACACAAGAACCCAATGGATCTATAGACACATCATGAGCAAATACAGCTACTTTTGCCTTTGAACCAGGTTCACGTGCAATAGCTTTTATCTCTATGAGATTATCATAAATTTCAGGCACTTCCATTTCAAACAACTTCCTTAGGAAATCATCATCAGTTCTTGAAAGAAAAATCTGAGCTCCTTTTGTTTCAGAACGTACATCTTGAACATAAGCTTTTATCCTGTCGCCAACTTGGAATATCTCGCCTCTAATTTGCTGATTGCGTTCAAGAACTGCTTCCGCACGACCAACATCAACTATTATATTACCAAAATCTATCTGCTTAACAGTACCATTTAATATATCACCTTTACGCTCTTTATACTCTTTGTACTGGCGCTGCCTCTCTATTTCACCAACTTTCTGTACAATCACTTGTTTTGCAACTTGAGCAGTCACCCTTCCAAGGTCAATTGATGGCAATAATTCTTTCACTTCTTCGCCTACTTTAGCATCCGCTCTTATAGTGAGCGCATCCTCAAGAGCAATTTGCAATACTGAATCTTCTAACTCTTCTACAACATCACGAATACGAAACAAGTTGATTTTGCCAGTGTTAGGGTCTATCTGAGAACTAATATTTTGATCAAAGCCGTATTTCTTGCGCCCAGCAGTCGCAATAGCCTGCTCCATCGCTTCTATCAAACTAGCTTTAGAAATATCTCTCTCCCTAGAAACCGCATCAATTATCTGCAGAATCTCAGCTCTATTCATATTATCCATATTTTATGCCTTCATTTTAGAATGATTATTTTTTATTTAACAACGACCTAAATTCTTCTTCGGTAAATACTAAATTCGCTCTCCTAATATTACCAAGATCAAGAGATATTTCATCATCTCCTGAGCATAAAATAATATTCTCACCATCTACCCTCAGTAACTTTCCCTTGTACGTTGATTTACCATTTGAAGCGGTTTTTAAACGAATTTTTACTTCACGATTTGTAAATTTAACAAAATCCTCTAATTTCACAAGAGGCCTTTCGACACCAGCCGAAGATACTTCTAAAAAATACTTGCCAGAGATAGCATCTTCTACATCCAAGATTGCTGAAATATTACGGCTTACAAAACTGCAATCCTCTACGCTTACTCTGTTACCGTCTAATTTCTCTATCAAAACCTCAACGATTTTCCTAATATCCCCGTGAATAGTAACTTTAACCAAAGAAAAACCAAATTTATTAATTGGGTCTTCTATTAAATCAAATATCTTGCTTTCCATACTTATTAAATACTGTCCATAAATTAAAAGGCGGGCCAAAGACCCACCTTAAACGATATATTAGTCAACTTCATGCGAATTATAGAACAAACATCCATACACTTCAAGAACAATATTGGCATCACCTAGGCATTACTAATAACTATAGCCAATTTAGATAAAAACGGGACCTGAGCACTAGGAACGAAGCCTATAAATAATAGGTGAGCGAAGAGTAACGACATCCCGATTCAAAATAAATTTACTACATAGATAAAAATTGGAAAGAGCTCGTCATGAACTCCATCTATATAAGAAAATTCTCCTCCAACCTGTCATCAGTGTAAATTTGAGTACGTAAGATACGAGAATCCCCAATCTTGTCATCCCGTAAATGAGCTCTTTGCGAATTATACGAGATCTCTCTAAAGCATTGAGGTTGATTCTGGCAAATTAAGAGATTCCGTACAGCTCCCTTAGGCAGTCACGTACAGAAAAACAGTTTAGTATACGCAAGGTTAATCCCGTTTCAGGAGAGATCAACAAAGTATGACAAATCTATTTAAATACACCCTGCATTGAGAATTTCATAATGCTATTATCAAGATGTGCAGAAAGTATTTCCTTTATTTTACCTTGGTCTTCAACCTTTTTATTATCCTGATTTAAGGTTATTTGGCCAGCTTTTGCATCTTCTATAAGGTGATCAAGAATCTGTTTTTTAGTATTCTTACCATTCATATATTTCAATGCAAATTTATCAAAGAAATCTACACCAATAGGTGCATGAACGTTATTTGTCAGCCAACTATTATTAGTATGATTCGCCTGATATGAAGCCATTTCAGTTAGCTCTGGTTTGTCTAATTTTATCTTACCCTTATCTCTTTCCACCAAAGAAATCTCCACATAACCCTTGATGATAAGATTCATCGCATTTTGTAATAAGTCATTCTCTATCTGAGCTTGCCTGTTAGCTTTAAATTTCTGATTCGCCTTATCTACAATAGATTTAAAACTAAGTGGATACCCTCTATTTTCAACAAATACATATAAGATAGCCTTAAGCCAAGGAGACCTTGTACCTATATTTTGATCTTTGCTTCCTTTGAAATAGAACTTCAAAGCTTCATCAGACTCTAAATCAATCTTGCCCAACTCTTTTTCCGGGGTGACATCAAAAGATAAAGCAAATTTCTTTGCATGTTCATTATTCAAAGCTCTATCTAATTTTACTCTTTTATGACACAATAATGTGCTTCTGAATCTTCTATTAGTAATGAAATCCATATATTGTTCTGTTCTGACGATATCATTAATGCCCTGCAATTTTTCAACAATAGACGGGGCCATGTTACCCAAATACATTGATGCAAGAGAACAGTCAGAAAGATATTGTAATTCCCTCTTTCCAGCTTCTTCTACAAACTCGTTAAAATAATATTGCTTGTTTTCATCTTGAAGATGATCATGACGCAGGTAATGATCATCTTGTTTTGAAAGAAATTCCGCCTCTTGTGACATCACTTTAGCATAAGGTGTTTCTGCACCTTTTAAGCTATCCTTTACAAAATTAAGAAGCGCACGTGACTGAGATACTTTTTCATTTGGGTTTTGAAAATTCTTAGAATGATATAGCATCATATCCCTGATTGTTCTTATCATGTTCCAGCCAGGAAGAGTATTGTAACTTATATATGCTATTCCGCTTTCCGTTAAATGGTCTCTAACTACATCAAAAATTTTATCACGTACAAAGTCTGGAACCCAAGAAATTACGCCATGACAAACAATATAGTCAAATTTACCAAATGACTCATCAATATCAGTAATAGAACAATGCTTTAACTCAATATTCTTGAGTCCCATTGCTTTTATATTCTTTTGCCCTGATTCAATCTGCACTTTTGACAAATCAACACCAGCGTACTGACCTTTAGGATAATACACAGCATGAGGAATTATGTTCCCACCTTCAGCACAACCAAGCTCCAGAACTCTAGCTGTTTCAATTTTTGGAGATTTCATTCCAAAAAGAGCGCCAAGAGTGGCTAGCCTTTCAGGGCTACTCTGAGAATATGGGTAGCATCGATATGGCGTTTCATCATATGTATTTTTTGTATTACTTTCAGTCATATTATCAATATTATTTATAGTTATTTCAGCAGTACTTTGTTCTTAAACTGGAAATTTATAAGCAAGACCTATCGTGAACTCACCTACACCAATTGTTTTCTTAATTGGTTTTTGACTATCATACTTTGGAGTAAAACCAGTAGGAATTGTTGCATTAGTCCCATCTACATCTAGGATATCATACTTAATCTTTATATCATTTACAACATAAAGTTTTGCACCAAAATCTAAGCTCAAATCATCCGTTATATCTTTTGTAAAACCAGCACCTACTTGCCATGAAAAACAATTGATATTATTTTTATTGACTCTAAAAAATGGGACGTTAGGAGTAGCCGCTGCACCATAGGCATAAGTATTCATAGTTGATTCAGTATATTTTATTGACATATTAGCAACGCCTACACCAAACATAGCATAAGGCTTAACACCAGCAAATTGCTCTGACATAGAATATATTAATCTCAAATTAAAGATCTTTGCATCAGCTGTAGTCTTACCTGATCCATCACTATCGGGGGAAACTCTTGCAGCAGGTAGAGTGTATCCTATTCTATATTTCGGACGATGACTTGCAGATAGCTCAATTTTCATACTCGGGTAAAAAACATACCCTATACGCCCACCATACATAGGAGAATTATCCAATCTTAGATCTGTTTTAAAACCCTTTTCATCTTTATAGGAAAATTTTTTGATTACAGGCTCAGAAAGACCAAAATCTGCTCCGACATAAACTTCTCTATAATCCGCATCATTCATATCAGATTGAGCCATTGACGCATTTGCAAAAATTAAAGAAGTAGTAGCAAGAAGTATAGCCTTTGATCTTAATATCTTTTTTACCATGATAAGTCTCCTAATTGTTAATTGATCACGAAAATACATATAGCGCATTTTACAGTCAAACTAAAAATTGAAAAACAACGTCAGAAAATGTAATGGTAAAGTTTTATTTACAAAAAACATCATAGATAGTTTTAATACTACATCTATGTTCTTTGTAAAAAAACCTCTATTTTCTTGCAGGTAAATTAGGCAACAACTCACCCATAATCACGGTAAGATAAAATTATGAAACAATAATTAATATACCACATATAGTATATAAGAGTAAAAAACACACTACATGTGCAAATTTACTATTGAAGTTACTATTGCAGCATATTACCATGGATAGATATAATTTACCAAAACCTAAAAGGATCTAAATGACCATTGCATATAAAACCAAATTCAAAGTAAATACTGAAAATGAGAGAAACAATCTTCTCACAGATTTTGGAAAGACTGTATTGAAAGATAGATATTTATTAGAAGGAGAAAGTTACCAAGATCTATTTGCACGTGTTTCTTCCTATTATGCAGATAACCAAAAACATGCAGATGCAATGTATGGTTATATGAGTAAGTTATGGTTTATGCCAGCAACACCAATACTGAGTAATGGCGGTACAGACAGAGGGCTACCTATCTCCTGCTTTTTAAACGAAACTGGAGATAGTTTAGAGGGCATAGTTAAATTATGGAATGAGAATATTTGGCTAGCTGCAAGGGGTGGCGGCATAGGAAGCTATTGGGGTAATGTGCGCTCAATCAATGAAACAGTACGTGGTAATGGCAAGACTTCTGGTATAGTGCCTTTCTTGAAAGTACAGGATTCTATGACCCTTGCTATCTCTCAAGGGTCTCTGCGCAGAGGAAGTTCTGCTGTATATCTACCAATTGACCATCCAGAGATTGAAGAGTTTATTGATTTGCGCAGGCCGACAGGTGGGGATGTAAATCGTAGAGCACTCAATGTTCATCACGGAGTGTCAATACCAGATGCATTCATGCATGCCGTAGAAAATAATGAGGAATGGTCACTTATTAGCCCACTCACCAAAAAAGTAATGACTACTGTAAGCGCAAGAGAATTATGGAGCAAACTCTTAACCACCCGTATTGAAACTGGAGAGCCTTATTTGCTCTTCATAGACACTGTAAATAAACAGATTCCAGAGCATCACAAAAAGCTTGGTCTGAAAGTAAAGACATCAAATCTGTGCGCAGAAATTACACTGCCTACTGGGATGGATCATTTAGGAAACGAAAGAACAGCAGTATGTTGCCTCTCTTCTTTGAATTTGGAATATTATCAAGAATGGAAGGATGATAAGGAATTTATACCAAATGTGATGAGATTCTTGGATAACGTACTTGAAGATTTTATAAAATCTGCACCATCAACTATGTCACGTGCTGTATATTCAGCCTCAAGAGAACGCAGTGTCGGCCTTGGAGCAATGGGTTTCCACTCTTTCTTACAATCACAGAATGTACCAATAGAGTCGGTCATGTCAAAAGTGTGGAACAACAAAATATTTGAACACATCAAAAAGGAAACTGATAAAGCGTCCAAACTACTTGCAAAAGAACGTGGCGCTTGCCTAGATGCTGAGGAAGTAGGAATACAAGAGAGATTCAGTAATAAAACATCCATAGCACCTACTGCGTCAATATCTATCATTTGTGGTAACTCTTCACCTGGTATAGAGCCATATGCCGCTAATAGCTTTACTCAAAAAACACTTACTGGATCATTTACTGTTAAGAACAAAAATTTAACAAAACTTCTTGAAGAAAAAGGATTTAACAACGACCAAGTATGGTCATCAATCTCAACACATGAAGGATCTGTGCAGCATTTTAATTTCCTAACTGATCATGAAAAGGACGTCTTTAAGACCGCTTACGAAATTGATCAAAATTGGATCATTGAGCTTGCAGCTGACCGTACCCCTTATATTTCACAATCTCAATCATTGAATATATTCATGCCTGGGAATGTAAGTAAGCAATATTTACATGATGTACATTTTAAAGCTTGGAAAAAGGGAATTAAAAGCGCTTACTACGCACGATCTACTTCTATACAAAGGGCGGATAAAGTATCGCATGCAGTAACCCAAGCACAGGAAATGATTGATCTTGAAAAAAGTAATAAAATGCAATTAAGCCTGCCAGAAAATGAGATTGAGAACTCAACAACTGAAAATGATTACGATGAATGCTTGTCCTGTCAATAATCAACTTATTGTGAAATTCTACGTCGTTGCTTTTTCGCTCACCTATTATTATAGGAGTCGCTCATTGCTTCTAGTACAATGTTCATCTAAATTGATTATGATATGGTATATAGTCAATTTATCTATTTATCTTAAAATTTAAGGAGAAAAATATAATGTCACTATTAGATGCAAAACCGATATACAAACCTTTTTCGTACCCATGGGCATACGAAGCTTGGCATATTCAACAAAAAATTCATTGGCTACCAGAGGAAGTTCCACTTGCTGATGATGTAAAAGATTGGAAATATAATCTATCTTCAGGTGAAAAACATCTACTAACTCAAATTTTTCGTTTTTTTACGCAAGCAGATATTGAAGTAAATAACTGTTACATGAAGCATTATTCACAAGTGTTTCAACCAACAGAAGTGCAGATGATGCTCTCAGCTTTCTCTAATATGGAGACAATACATATCGCCGCTTATTCTCATCTTTTAGATACGATTGGTATGGATGAAACAGAGTATCAAGCCTTCATGAAATATAAAGAAATGAAAGATAAATATGATTATATGCAGAAATTTGGCGTTGAAACAAAGGAAGATATAGCCACTACTTTAGCAGTATTTGGAGCATTCACTGAAGGCCTTCAGCTTTTTGCATCATTTGCAATTTTATTAAACTTCCCAAGATTTAATAAGATGAAAGGTATGGGGCAGATCGTTACTTGGTCCGTAAGAGATGAGACTCTGCATACAAACTCCATCATTCATCTATTCAAAACATTTGTACAAGAAAATCCCGAAGTCTGGAATGAGCAACTAAGAAGTCGCTTATATGAGGCTTGCGCAACGATCGTTCACTTCGAGGATGCCTTCATTGAACTTGCATTTGAGGTTGGAGGAATTGAAGGTCTTACGGCACGAGAAGTAAAACAATATATAAGGTATATCGCTGATCGCAGATTAATGCAACTTGGCTTGAAAGAGATATACTTGGTAGATAATAACCCACTTCCATGGTTAGATGAAATGCTAAACGGCGTTGAACATACTAACTTCTTTGAGAACAGACCAACTGAATATACAAAGGCAGCCACAACTGGTTCATGGGATGATGTTTTCACCAATATGGACAGAAAAAAAACTGATGCTACTTCAACATCTTTGTAAAAAGTAAGCTTTCTATGAAGAATAACTTTATTACAAGATGGTGGAGGGCTATTGATCAGCAAGTCATCATAGCACTATCTTTCTTGATTTCTTTCAGCCTAATTCTTGTTACTACGACTAGTCTTGCGATGGCTGAAAGAGTAGGTTTGAGCGATAATTATTTCTCATCAAGGCAAGTCATATATCTTATAGTAGCAGCATTATTCTTATTAATATTTTCATCTATGGGTAAAAAACCTATAAAGCGATTTGCTATTATTGGGTTTTTATTCAGCATCGTAATGCTGATTTTGCTAAAGATATTCGGATATGAAATCAAAGGAGCAACAAGATGGATCAGAATAGCTGGGTTCTCATATCAGCCATCAGAATTCATGAAACCTTTTTTTATAATAGTCACTGGTTGGATTTTATCTCTTAGATATGAAGATGATTTTCCAAGCTTCAGAGTATGTATAGCACTTTATCTCACAGTCGCATCTTTGCTCATTATACAACCAGACTTTGGAATGTTAATTTTAGTGACAATGATATTCGGTATTCAGCTTTTTGTTGCAGGTCTAGAAATGATATGGATCATTTCATCAGTGCTTGCTGGAGGATTAGGTATTATGATGGCTTACTTTTTTCTTCCGCACGTTACAACACGCATAAATAGCTTCCTTAATCCATCACATAGTGAAAATTATCAAATTAGTAAATCTATACTTGCATTTGAGCATGGTGGATTATATGGCACAGGTCCAGGAGAAGGATCGGTAAAACAACATATACCCGATTCTCATACTGACTTCATATTCGCAGTTGCCGGGGAAGAGTTTGGAGCAATTATCTGCATAATGATAGTATGTTTATTTGCTTTTATTGTAATAAAAATGCTAATTCGTGTAAGCAAAGAAAATGACAAGTTTGTACAGCTAGCATCTGTTGGAATTATTTCCCAGTTTGGTCTGCAAGCTACGATCAATATTTGCGTAACTCTCAACCTATTACCTACAAAAGGCATGACTCTACCATTTGTCAGTTATGGAGGTTCATCTACACTTGCGGTCGCAATGGGAATGGGTATGTTACTAGGACTTACAAAAGAGGCCACTTCTCTTGTTAAATATAGAATAACAGCTTAGATAAAAACAGAACTAGGCGCAAAGAGCGAAACCATAATAATATGTGAGCTATCTGCATAACGACATTCCGATTCAAAATAAATTGACTATAGAACCTTATGCATCTTAGACAAATATGAGAATAAAACAAAAATCACTATTGCTGTCGCTATTGTGCCAAGTAAAGATAAAGCTTTGATCATAAAGCTATCGGAGAAAAACAACTCGCCAAAATGGTATTCTGCTATCTCTATGAATAGCACCATAAATACGCTGCTAACTAATACTTTAAAGATAAATATTTTGGTCTCATAAGTAATACGAAATTCTCCATAATTTTTTGCATATTTGTTCAGTAAAAACAGGTTAAACCATGCTGCAATTGATGACCCAACGGCAATTCCTACATATCCAAATGGAATCATAAGCAATATATTCAAAACAGTGTTTGTGACAAGGGAATATAGTGTAATCCTGAAAGGTGTTTTCGTATCTAAATTTGCATAAAAAATTGGCGTTAATATCTTTGCAAGTACAAAAGCAGGAAGCCCAAAAGAGAATGCGCTAAGAGCACGAGCTACATCTATAGCGTCACTTGCAGAAAACTCTCCTCTTTCATAGATCAAATGAATTATAGGATGTGATAAAGCAAGTAGACCACACATTGCAGGTATTGATATCACAAGAGCAATCCTAATCGACCTATTCTGTAATTTGTTTGCGTTGCTGTAATCTTGTTTCTTGTAAATATACGATAATTCAGGAAGTAGTATTGTGCCAAATGTCACGCCTATGAGAGACAAAGGAAGCTGGTATAAACGATCAGCATAAGACAAAATTGATACTGCACCAGGGAGAAAACTCGCAATTGATTGTGATATAAAAAGGTTAATTTGCTGCACTCCAGAGCTCATTGCAGCTGGAGTCATTTTTCTTGCTAATTTTCTTACATCACTATCATTGCTATTAGAAAATAAAAAACCTATTTTTAGCTTCGCACGAATAAGACAATAATACATGAAAACAACCTGTAATATACCTGCTATTATCAAAGAATAAACCACTCCAAAATGAGCAGTATATTTTGCCTCTAGTAAAGGAGTGAGCGTAATTATGCATATATTCATTATGATTGGAGTAAATGCAAATGCTGCAAATTTCTTTACCGAATTAAGCACCCCTCCAAATAAAGCAGTGATAGATATAAACACCATATATGGCATCGTGATTCTGCACAGAATAACTGCTAAATCAAATTTTGTATCTTCTAGAAAAAATCCAGGTGCGATGATCATCATCAGATAAGGCATTGCTAACTGAAGAACAATAGTAAGTACCACTAACACAAAAAATAAAATCGTAAATATTTTGCCTCCAAACTCTAAGGCCTCTTCTTTAGAAGAATGTAGCTTTTTGCTAAACATAGGAATAAAAACGGCAGATAATGCTCCTTCTGCAAAAATCCTGCGAAATAGATTTGGCAATTTAAATGCAACATTTACGCAGTCTGCTATGTAGCTTGTGCCAAACGTTGCTGCAATAAATAACTCACGCGCTAGACCAAAAAACCTAGAAAGCAAGGTAAGTAAAGCAACTATAATTCCAGATTTTAGCATATATTTGTGTTTATATATTTAAGACAAGACTAAACAAAATGGCATGCGAGTCCTTATTCAAAATAAATTGAATAACCATGTACATTCTATAAGCAATATAAAAAAATGCATAGGAAATAATAGAGTGGTGATTGGGGATTGTAGAGTGTTTTGGTTTTACTCAGCATGTGATGCAAGACAATAATGCCAGAGTCTAATTGCCTTAATAGTAGGGGTAGCGTTTGCTATATGGCTTATAAAAAATAAATTCAGAAAATTACTCCCATTATCATTCCGCAAAGAAGCATTTTTGTGAACTATGTGTTGCATCCTACTGTCTTTCCGCATGGCGCTGCTAAAGGAGCTATACGAAATCTCTCTCCTAACAAACGGAATCTCCTAACTTCTAGAGATCTCGTATAACTCGTAAAGAACTCGTTTACGAGATGACAGTAAGTCATTTGTCTTTCCATCGTGACCTTTCCACCTCCAGTGTCTTTCCGTAAGCGACCTCTAAGGGAGCTATACGGAATCTCATATACTACTCTCTGACGCAGAACTATGAATTACTACGCTTCACGAGTAATACGGAAGAATTAAGTTTATAGTCACCTCTTTTTTTGCCGAGTAGATAAAAGAGGAACAATCATCATAGTAATAAAACCAGCGACAAAAGCTACAAAATCCTTATAAGCAGTAGCAGGTAAACTTTTATTAGCTACAACAATATCTAAATGAATAATCAATAACACAACTATTATTTGTACACCTGGAAAAAATGAGAACTCTCTCTCAGCATATTTTTTATCATATAAGTCACTAGATAAATAAGCACGGTATACAAAGAATATTATACTTAAAATAGCAAATGCAATAGCAATTATAATACTTGCTATTGCAATAGCCAAATTAGTAGTAATTGTTTCTTCATCTGGAATACTATAACCAAAGTGAGAAGGCACCCCAATGATCCAGTAAACTACTTTATTACACATATCGTATAGAAAAAAAGATATTATAAATGCTAATTTTATATATCTTGCACTAAAAAATATCCTTTTTACTAAATATAAAACTAAACATATAGGCAAAAGAGTAATAGCGTATGCAAATGTTAGTAATGAAGAAGATAAATTCTTATACAAAAAATCATTAAAAGAATATTTAGAGGTAATTAAAAAACCCGGTATCGCAAGAATGGACATATAAACTAGCGAGATAGCATATAACGGTACAAGGCTTTTGTCTTTAACGTTAAAATATAGTGATATCAATATAATCACTGATACAACAAATAAAAATAATCTGATAATTGTGTTAGACTGATCACCGTAAATATATCGAAAAACGCAGGGATAACTGCCTTTTCCAGATGATTCGAGCATTTTATAACATTCACCAACTCTTATATCAATCTCATCAACATCTAATCTGCAATATCTAATTATTGATATACATATCGGTCTTATAAATTTCTTACATAAGCGGGTTTTTTTAATACGCTTAGGAAGACTAGATTCAGGTAGGTTCTTCCATAAAGATAAAAAAATATTTTTTATACGAGTAAGACAGGTACTTATAAGCTTTTTAATCATTTTTCTTCAGGCATGTATGGAATAATTTCTTTAAAACGTTCTATATAACGATCAAATACTATTTTGTCATTTTTGAATATTATTAATCCGACAAAACAAAAATTAGCAACTATATTAAAGTTATCAAAAAAGACCTTATATCTATCTGCATCATTACCACCACTAGCTTGTGCTTCGTAAAAAATAACTATCATGAAAGATACAAAATAAAAAACATAAAATAATATTATATATACATTTTCTTCATCTAAAAATTTCAGGAATATCCATTTTTTATGAATAGAGATAAGAAATCTTTTAATAATATAACAAAAACATAATGTACTTAGTAAAATAACTAAAATACCCAATAATATGGCAAAAAAGAAATTTAATGATTTAGCAGAAGAAAAGAAAAAAGATGACAATTTTTCATATATCTGAATGTCAGAATAAGTAATTATAAATGATATAACTACTGTCCCAAAAATATACTCAAACAATACATATAGAGCAGCAATAAGTTCTTTGGGATGCATAATAAGATATAACCAAAACGATAATGATCCAATAATACTTGCTAAATAACAAAATACTAAAAAAGATAAAATACCCGCAGATGCATTAAAATTAGCAGCAATGCAAATAGATATAAAAAAACAGAATAATAATAATAAATTTGTTTATGTTCGATCTAATAAATTTATTTTTTATTTCAGATTTTTTGTTCCTAAATTTATCTTTATTAAATTCATACTTAGATTCTTGAGTCCCTTGATGCTCAAACAATAATTCCAATTGTTTTCTCGTTAAGGTTACACACTCACTCATACAATTTTTTCTGTTTCATTGAACTAAACTAGTTCATAATAGTATTAAACTAAAATTCTACGCTCAAGATAATAATAGATAAAATATATTTATTCAACCCTTGATTGAACATTTAGGCGTAAAAAAAGCTTGTATTGCAAGCTTGGCAGCGACCTACTCTCCCGTGCCTCAGGGCAAAGTACCATCGGCGCTGTGAGGTTTCACTTCCGAGTTCGGAATGGAATCGAGTGTTTCACTCACGCTATAACCACCAAGCTAGCAATACAAGCTTTTTAAAATGCTGTATTGTATAGAATTATTACAAAAAAATTCATAATAACCCAGATAAACTGTGCTGATAAAGAATAAAATAAATACGTTTTATAAATACCGAAATATAAGATTAACACTACATGCAATCGTATAATCTCTGTTAGCGCCTAATTTTTATCTTTCTACTATCAAAAATGAAGTATAAGGACAAAAAAGAATTGCTAAAGCAAAATAAAACAATCGAGCTATTAGTACCAGTTAGCTTCATGCGTTACCGCACTTCCACACCTGGCCTATCAACGTGGTGGTCTTCCACGGCTCTGATAGGGAAGTCTAGTTTTGAGGTGGGTTTCCCGCTTAGATGCATTCAGCGGTTATCCCTTCCATACTTAGCTACCCAGCTATGCCGCTGGCGCGACAACTGGCCCACCAGAGGTATGTCCACCTCGGTCCTCTCGTACTAAAGGCAGATCCTCTCAAACTTCCTACACCCACGGCAGATAGGGACCGAACTGTCTCACGACGTTCTAAACCCAGCTCACGTACCACTTTAAACGGCGAACAGCCGTACCCTTGGGACCTTCTCCAGCCCCAGGATGTGATGAGCCGACATCGAGGTGCCAAACGATTTCGTCGATATGGACTCTTGGAAATCATCAGCCTGTTATCCCCGGCGTACCTTTTATCCGTTGAGCGATGGCCCTTCCACTCGGAACCACCGGATCACTATGACCGACTTTCGTCTCTGCTCGACTTGTCAGTCTCGCAGTCAGGCTAGCTTATGCCATTGCACTCTAACAGTTGATTTCTGACCAACCTGAGCTAACCTTCGCACGCCTCCGTTACTGTTTAGGAGGCGACCGCCCCAGTCAAACTACCCACCATGCATTGTCCCAAGTCCTGATTCAAGGATTCATGGTTAGATGCCAAAGATCAAAAGGGTGGTATCTCATATTGTGACTCCACAAGCGCTTGCGCTCCTGCTTCATAGTCTACCACCTATTCTGCACATTTAATCTCTAGCACCAGTGCAAAGCTATAGTAAAGGTGCACGGGGTCTTTCCGTCTAACCGCGGGTACTCCGCATCTTAACGGAGAATTCAATTTCGCTGAGTCGATACTGGAGACAGTGGGGAATTCGTTACGCCATTCGTGCGGGTCGGAACTTACCCGACAAGGAATTTCGCTACCTTAGGACCGTCATAGTTACGGCCGCCGTTCACTGGGACTTCAATTCAGAGCTTGCACCCCTCCTTTTAATCTTCCAGCACTGGGCAGGCGTCAGACCCTATACTTCGTCTATTGACTTTGCAGAGCCCTGTGTTTTTAGTAAACAGTCGATACCCCCTAGTTTGTGCCACCTACATCTGGTTGCCCAGATATAGGCCATCTTTCTCCCGAAGTTACAGATGCAATTTGCCTAGTTCCTTCAGCATCGTTCTCTCAAGCGCCTTGGTATACTCTACCTGTCCACCTGTGTCGGTTTGGGGTACGGTCTATAATGAAGGTGCTATTTCCTGGAAGTCATTCACTGCATACCCAATCCAATAAGGGTATACAACTTTTTGACCTCGTCACATCCTTCAGGTTCAGGAATATTAACCTGATTCCCATCGGCTACGCCTTTCAGCCTTGCCTTAGGGGCCGACTAACCCTGCGCAGATTAGCTTTACGCAGGAAACCTTGGACTTTCGGCGAGAATGTTTCTCACATTCTTTGTCGCTACTCATGTCAGCATTCTCACTTCCGATACCTCCAGCAATCCTTACAGATCGCCTTCACAGGCTTACGGAACGCTCCGCTACCACTCATATGTAAACATATGAATCCGCATCTTCGGTACATAACTTTAGCCCCGTTACATTGTCGGCGCAGGAAGACTTATTTAGACTAGTGAGCTATTACGCTTTCTTTAAAGGATGGCTGCTTCTAAGCCAACCTCCTAGTTGTTTTGGTCTTCCCACATCCTTTAACACTTAGTTATGATTTTGGGACCTTAGATGGCGGTCTGGGCTCTTTCCCTCTTGACCATGGACCTTAGCACCCATGGTCTGTCTGCTATACTGTACTCACTGGCATTCGGAGTTTGGTTAAGTTTGGTAAGTCTGTTGGACCCCCTAGCTCATCCAGTGCTCTACCTCCAGTGGTAATATATAACGCTCTACCTAAATAGATTTCGCGGAGAACCAGCTATATCCGAGTTTGATTGGCCTTTCACCCCTAACCACAGCTCATCCCCTAATTTTTCAACATTAGTGGGTTCGGTCCTTCAGTAGATGTTACTCCACCTTCAACCTGGCCATGGCTAGATCACTCGGTTTCGGGTCTAATTCATCGAACTATGGTCGCCCTATTCAGACTCGCTTTCGCTACGCCTACACCTAACGGCTTAAGCTTGCTCGATAAACTAAGTCGCTGACCCATTATACAAAAGGTACGCAGTCACAGAAGCAAGCTTCTGCTCCTACTGCTTGTAAGCATTCGGTTTCAGTGTCTATTTCACTCCCCTAATCGGGGTTCTTTTCACCTTTCCCTCACGGTACTAGTTCACTATCGGTCGTTAGAGAGTACTTAGGCTTGGAGGGTGGTCCCCCCATTTTCAGACAGGATTTCACGTGTCCCGCCCTACTCTAGGACTTTAAAAAATCTTACCTATACAGGGCTATCACCTATTATTGCCAACCTTTCCATGTTGTTCTAGTTTATTTCTTAAAGCCACTTGCCTGGTCCGCGTTCGCTCGTCACTACTAACGGAGTCTCGGTTGATGTCCTTTCCTTCAGCTAATGAGATATTTCAGTTCACTGAGTTTGCTTCACATAGCTATGTATTCACTATGTGATACCTGATAAATCAGGTGGGTTTTCCCATTCGGAAATCTCCGGATCAAAGTCTATTCACAACTCCCCGGAGCTTATCGCAGTGTATTACGTCCTTCATCGCCTTCTAACGCCAAGGCATCCACCAAATGCTCTTATATTATTAATTTGCCAAAAACTTGAGATCACACGATGCATGTAGAGTTAATTTTACACGCTCAGTATTTACTCGCGATATTATCGCGGTGTGTATTTTGTTTTTATTCTTTATCAACTTTTTAAACAGCTGTAAGCATCACTCGCTTACGTGCTAGTTTTTATATATACATTCCCCGCCTCTGTCAAACACTATTTTGAAAAAAATACACTTTGTACGCAAAAACAACTATTAGCTAAAAACTTGAGGAGTTAGATTGAAAAAGTCCTAAGCTTAATAAGACAAGAGGTTGAAAATTAATTATCTTAGCTTATATTGCACAGCACAAAATCTATAACTAAGTAAAATTAACCCTATGAGCAAGACCAGCAACAAAGAACTTATAGGCTTTGTCGAAGCGCAAAATGAAATACTTAAAAAGTTACTTGACTCAGTAAAAACAGGGACCATAGATAAATATTACCCAGAATTTATAAAAGAAATGCTTGTCATCACGCAAGGGGAATTGCATCCAGAATATGCACTCACGATATGTCAGAACCTAGTACTAAGCACACGAATCAATGTAGCCGTAGAGGGAATTTACAATAATGCAATTGAAGGAAAACTAGATCAGTGTTTTATAAATTTTGAGCAAGAAATGTTGGCAGCTACTTCTGGAAAAATATACCCACACATCGTCAACCAGTTTTGTAAAACAAAATTAAATGACGCAAAGAAATTATCTGATGACTTCAATAAAGCATTACAAGACTTATACAGGTCCAAAATTCAAAAAACATATTATGAAGAGAAGCAAGAAATACTTAAAAGAATAATTGCTATCACTAAAGGCAAGGTGGATGAAAATTTGATCAATAACATTTGTGAACAACAACATATTAAAGCGAATAGAGTATCTGAAAAATTTCACAAAGCTTCGCAAGATCTATGCGCCACAACAATAATACAGTGCTTTAAACCTGATTATAAAAAGGAAGCACAAAATGCAAGATATGATGAATGTTACCAAAAAATGGTAGAAGCTATAGGCGATAAAGTAATACCTGAACTACGTCAAAAAATTATTGATAACACAATAGAAAATATAAATGCTGTAACAGAAGAGTTCTCACATCTTGTTACAAATTTCTATGAAACAATGAAAAACTCTGATGAATACTTATACAAAACAATCATAGACAAAATGCACGCAACCACCTTGCACCGTGTACCATTTAATTTTGTCGATGATTTCTGCGCAAGAATCCATGAAAAATCTTTAATATGCAAAGAAGCTCTACTCCATGATCAAAGTCAAGAGGGTTACCATGATGGTGAGCAAGATGTGGATATGATGGGAACAGCCCAAGAGGATGTCAATTTAGATTACCCTAAATCTGAATAGCTCTAATTCTCTATAATGCTATTCATCAAAACATCATGAAGTAATTTTACTGCGCATTCAGCATCTTCGTCATACACTAACACAGAAATCCTAGAATCAGAGATATCGAACCATAATATCTTGATACTATCTTGCTCAAGCAAATGTGTTACTCTGTGTATTAAATTAGCATCACTTTGAACCCCATAGCCCACAACAGATACTGTAGAAATATTGAGGTGTAACTTATACTCACATAAAAACCCTTGATCTCTTAAGTTACTTAACAAATTCTGGCATTTGTTCTTATCTGATAGATTGATAATAACTGCAAAACTCTTCTCTTCAAGTTTACACAGATGTTCTATTTGAATAGAATTTTCATTAAAAATCCCTACAATTTTATCTGAATTAGCGCCTACATGTGAAGCATCTATTTTTAGCAAATTTTTATTTGATGTAACAGCTATTACATCTTTTTCATTCTTCTTACAAGCTTCAGGACTAATTATCGTACCGATATTTTGTGTAAATGAAGACAAAACCCTCATATGAAGCTCATAGCGCTTTGCAACAAGTGCAGCCCTTGAATGCAATACTTTTGCCCCAGCAGAACATAATGCATATAACTCATCAACGTGCATTCTATCTATCTTCTTTGCATCATGAACGATCCTAGGATCTGCACTATATATACCATCAACATCAGTATATATATCGCACCTATCTGCACTTAAATTTGCTGCAATAATAGCGGCACTAGTATCAGACCCCCCCTTCCCTAGCGTTGCTATATCACCATCATCATTTACACCTTGAAAACCTGTGATCACTGGAGTAATACCAAAGTCCAGCATACTTCTTATCAGTTTAGAATCTACTTCTACCAACTGTGCATTACCATGAACATCGTCTGCCTTTAATCCAACCTGCCAAGACTGGATGGATCTTGCCATAATTCCTATGTCTTGGAGCTTAAGCGCAAGAAGAGATGCTGTTACAACCTCACCACTAGAAAGAGCTGCATCATACTCCCTCATATGAGACGTACGATCCAATTTAGACAAAGCATCGCATTTTGCAATAAGTGAATTAGTCACGCCAGCCATGGCAGATACCACAACCACCACTTTACTTCCTAAATTCATCTCTTCCTGAATTATCTTCGCTACATTACTTAGCCTTTCTACATCCGCAACGGAGGTGCCTCCAAATTTTTGAACAATTATTTTCATAGAGGAAATATCATTGTAAAAGAAAATATAAATAAATCAGGCGCAATGATATCATTTTACTAATAATTTTTGAAGGAATAATATTTACAGCTAAATCGTTATAAACTACCCTAAACTTATACATAAACTAAGTTTAAATATAATTACAAATGCAAACCTCATCAATCGATAAAAAAGAACTAGAAAAATTCAACAAGACAAGCAAAGAATGGTGGCACAAAGACGGTGAATTCCAGATGCTTCACGAAATCACACCTATCAGGGTAGAGTACATAAATTCTGTCATTAATAATCATTTCAAAACAAAGAGTAACAAGAAGCTAAAACTCATTGATGTCGGGTGTGGTGGAGGCCTGATATCTATTCCCATGTGCAAACTTGGATTTGATGTTGCCGCACTTGATCCCAATGAAACAAACGTTAAAAGTATTACATCGTATGCAAAGGACCATAATCTGAATATAAAATGCATAGAAGATACAATTGAGGAGCACATCAAAACAAATCCAAAATATGATATTGTGTTATGTTTAGAAGTAATAGAACACGTATCAAATCTAGAAGAGTTTGTGCAGAATCTTTCCAAGCTCGTATCAGACAAAGGTATTCTTGTTATCTCTACCATAAACAGAAATATAAAATCCTATTTACAAGCGATTATCATGGCAGAGTATGTACTTGGATGGATCCCCAAAAAAACACATGATCACGAAAAATTTGTAAAGCCTTCGGAAATTGTCTCGATATTAGAAAATACAGATTTAACGCTAAAAGAACTAAAAGGCTTGTCACTCTCTATTCCATCGCAGAATTGGTATATATCAAACGATATAGATGTAAATTACTTCGCTGTATTCCAAAAAAAATAAATCAATCAATCTATCTCTTCAATATTCACTATAATCACAGGAGATTTATTTGTCTCCTGCTTGATTGCTCTTCTTACAGTCTTCTTAACGCAAGATTCTATCTGATCAATGCCAAGAGAATTTCTTGCGCTCTTACGTTGATCTTTTAATGCAATCTGCACTTCTTCTTTAATAGAATCAATAAGCTCACCATCTTCTATATGGTCTAACAAACCAGGCGTTGAAACGATAGGACTCGCAACAAGCCTCAACTTATCATTAAGCACAATAGAAGCAACAACGATTCCAGAATGAACCATTCTCTTACGCATTTTAAAAATAACAGAATCATCCGGTAGTAGGTAGTTTCCATCTACCGCCAAATAACCATTTTTTACTCTGTCAATTACCTTTGAAGATCCTTCCTCTAAAAGCACAACAGAGCCATTTTCCACTTCCAGCGCATGTTTAATTCCATGAGCTTTTGCAAGTCTTGCGTGTTCATGAATATGAATAGGCTCACCATGTACAGGAATACAAACTTGCGGACGAACTAAATCGTACATTTGTTGAAGCTCCTCAACTCCAGGATGACCAGATACATGAACGAAATGATCTCTCTCTGTTACAACCTCGATTTTCCTTTTTACGAAATTATTGAATAATTTAAAAATCTTTTTGTCATTCCCAGGAATTATTTTAGATGAGAAAATCACAGTATCCCTAGGTGCTAACTTAATAGAAGAATGAGAATCATTTGCTATTTTTCCAATAGCAGCCATAGGCTCACCTTGACACCCCGTGGCAATTATAAGCAGGTCTTTCCTTTTATGATTAGCAATTGAGCGCTCATCAAGTAATGGTTCTATGTCATTCAAATATCCGCTATCTTGCGCAGCTTCCATCATTCTATGCATGCTACGACCAGTAATCGCTACTTTTCTTCCAGCTTTCTGCCCAGCATGAATAATAGTATCAAGGCGAGCCAAGTTTGACGCAAATGTAGTAACAATGACCATCTCGGGGCATCCAAAAATAATATCAACTAAACTATCACGCACATCTCCTTCAGAACCAGAAGAACCCTTGTTAAACACATTTGTTGAATCACATACAAGTGCGAGCACCCCTTCATCACCGCATCTCTTTAGAGCATCTTGGTCCGAAGCTTTGCCAACGATAGGATTTGGATCAAATTTCCAATCCCCCGTATGAAGAACATTCCCAGCATCAGTTCTTATCATTAAGGCATGCATTTCTGGTGCAGAATGCGTAAGCCCAATCATTTCAATAGAGAAAGGACCTAAATCAAATTTCTTCTCTGGATTGATTTCATGGATCTTCACCTTATCAGCAAAAGAATATTCTGCCAATTTGCTCTTCAAAAATGATTTTGTAAATTTAGTTGTGTAAATAGGACACTCAAGACCACCCCACAAATACTGAATAGCACCTAAATGATCTTCATGCGCATGGGTTAAAATGATACCAAGCAAGTTCTTTTTTTGCGCTTCAATAAAACTTAAATCAGCAACTACCATATCTACACCTGGTAGATTCTCATCTGCAAATCCACTTCCGCAATCCACCATTATCCATTTTTCTTGAAAATGGTATAAATTAACATTAATTCCGATTTCGTTTGAACCACCAAGTGGGATAAATAATAATTTGTTTTTATATGTTTTCGGGTTGAATGACATTAGATTTTTTGTATTATTCTGTATAAAATTTGATAGCTCTTTATACCTTATTATTTGCATCTAGTCTATGATTAATAATTATTTAGTTAATTTGAGTTTAACAATTTCTGGTATATTGCTGCTGATATTTGTTTTATTCCCAGATATTGATATCTCTATTTCATCACTATTTTATGATAGTGATCTTAGGTTTTTTTATAAAGATTCATTCATTATAGAGTTAGTTTTTAGAAGCATCCCATTAATTACAAAAATCTTTGTAGCAATATGTTTTTCAAATCTCATATATGTGCTTCTAAAACATAAAAACATAAAATCTGTCGTTAGATCATGGGCTTTTTTCTTATGTATTACAGCTGCAATTGCTCCTGCATTTACAGTAAATTACGTGTTAAAAGAAAATTTTGGCAGAGCACGCCCAAAACAGATCAAGGAGTTTGCAAGAGATAAGACATTCTCCGGAGCATTTGTTATATCAGACCAATGCGATACAAATTGTTCATTTTCTTCTGGTCATGCTGCTATGGCATTTTATTTCTCAAGCATAGCATATATAGTGAATATCATCTATTTTAACAGAGTGTATTTATCTATGTTAATCTTCGGATTTATAGTAGGATTATCTCGCATTGCAGTCGGTGGACATTTTGCAAGCGATGTAATAGCGTCATGTTTCATTGTATTATTATTGAATCATCTAACATATCTTTTATGGAAAAACATAACTTCAAAATGGAAAAAATAGCATTAATCCATAATGAGCAAGAGAATGTATCTGAAATCGTAAAATTGATTAATACGAAATTCACAGTTATCTCTGATCCTCAAGATTCTGACCTAATCATAGTGATAGGTGGGGATGGGATGATGCTACATGCAATGCAAAAATTTATGCATCTTAATATACCTTTTTATGGGATAAACGCAGGTAGCATAGGGTTCTTGATGAATAATTTTCACAAAGAGAGCTTCTTAGAAAATGTAAGAAATTCTACTATTACCAAACTCTATCCGTTAGAAATGCACGCAGTTGATAATAACGGTAAGGAATTTAAGTCTCTTGCAATCAATGAAGTATCAATCTTCAGACAGACTAATCAGGCTACAAAATTCAAAATCAAAATAAACGGCACAGAGCGTATAGAATTATCCGCCGATGGCGCTCTCGTATCAACCCCCGCTGGCAGCAGCGCATATAATCTCTCTGCTGGAGGTAAGATAGTGCCTCTTAATGCGAATGTTTTATGCTTAACGCCGATATGTACGTTCAGACCACGCAGATGGAACGGTGCATTGCTCCCAACAGATGTAGAAATCACATTTGAAATACTTGAACATAAAACAAGACCTGTTAATGCGGTTGCTGATTTTCATGAATTTCAAAATGTAACATCAGTATCTGTAAGATCAACTAATAAGCAAGTAATACAAATATTGTTTGACAAGCACCACACATTTGAAGATAGAGTTATCAAAGAGCAATTTAGTAACTGAGATCTACTTAATCAAATTCAAGGCATCTATACCCCCTCTCTAAGTCATATTCCGCACGTGACCTGCGCAATGTCTTTCCGTAAGCGACCGCTAAGGGAGCTATACGGAATCTCATAACAAATATAGAATCAACCTCTATGCTCTATAGATCTCGTATAACTCGTTAAAAAACTCGTTTACGAGATGACAGTAAGTCATTTATCATTCCGTAAACGATTTTCCCTCACGCAAGAGCATACGTACAATGCCTAAGAAAATCTCCTTCTACTTTACAACTTCTTGCCTACCTGTTTATTATAAGCAAAGTAAATGATAGACTAGTATTAGGAGCGTTGAAGAATTATGAAAATGGTTGAAGAAGAACAGATCAAAAAAGATTTAGCAGATGCGTATAAGATTCTTGCGAAACTTGGTATGGATGACCACACATATACTCATTTATCTGCAAGACCCAAAGATGCTGATTTTTATTATATATTCCCATTTGGCTATCGCTTTGAAGAAGTAACGCCAGAATGTTTACTTAAAGTAAGCTTAGATGGGAAAGTATTGGAAGGACACGAATATCAATATAATAAAACAGGATATGTAATACATGGTAGCATCTATAAAGCGCGACAAGAACTAACATCAATTTTTCACTTGCATACGATAGCTACTGTCGCAGTATCTGCTATGAAAGATGGACTACTTCCAATTAGCCAGTGGGCGTTACATTTTTACGATCAAATATCCTATCATGAGTATAATTCATTAGTTTTAGACGAAGACACTCAAGGTCAGGATCTCGTAAAAGATATGGGAGATAAAAAGATAATGTTTCTGCGTAATCATGGTTTCATAGCTTGCGGTAGAACTATTTGCGAGGCAATGTTTTATTGTTATCATCTTGAAAATGCATGCAAAACTCAAATCGCTACACTTTCTTGTAATCAAGAAGTAATTATACCTGATAAAGAAATATGCAAGAAAGCTAATAGCGATTTACTAAATTTTGAAAGAAACCTTGGAATACGAGATTGGAAAGCTTGGGTCAAGTGGATTAAAAATAATACAAAATAGTATTTTATATTATTTTTGATGAGTATTTTGCTTTTGCAATCTAGATATATCTTGTTCTTTTTTCTTTAGCAAATCATTAAAATCAGATTTTTCATATGTTTTATTATCTGAAGCTTTATCTAATACTTTATTAAAATGCTTTCTCACTTTATCTGATGTTTGTGGGTCATTAAGCTGTGCTATCATCTTACTCATTGTATTTGTACTATTGCTTAAAGTTGTGCTACCACTACGGGTCATCGCTGCAACTGCAATAAAATCTTCTAACACATAATCTGGCTTCTTTGCTTTCCATGTCTCTGACTTGCAATAAGATAGCCTCTTTTTTAATTTTTCTTCCTTGCCACCTAAAATTTTGTCCTTCCACGTTTCGATTAAACCTTCAGATTGAGTAGATTCATGAAGTTGCAACGCAAATTCTCGTAAATCTAGATTTTCCTCTCTCTTCCCTATTTCAAAATTATCAAAATGACGAGCTGTTTGTATATTGCCCTTTTCATGTAGATACTCAGCTTTTGCCTGCGCTTTATCAAAGGATAGTGTAGATACATCTTTTGTATCTAATAGCACTGTATTTAAAGCATTTTCTCTTAATTCTTCGTGCGTTTTATCATCTTCATCTGTGTATGTGAAAGTACCTTTAACTTTACTTACCATTTTAAAAACAACATTTACAAGGAATTTCATTAAAAAATTCATATCAGATTTATTCTCCTTCTGACTATAAATAGCGATATTAGCTCTATTGTCAGGTTCACATGATCCAAATGCCAATGTTAGTATTCTTCCTTCTTTTTTAGAGTCCTGAACTTGTTTAAGAGACTCTAAAAGTTTTGGTTGCATGTCACTATCTTGGAAGTATTTTGTTGGGATATTGTCTCTATACCCTCCATCTACATATTTAGTGCCGTTAATATCAACAGGTTCAAAAACCAGAGGTATCGAAGCAGATGCTCTGCATGCTAAAGCAATTTCTACATCTGGTTTTTCTTTCGCATTAAATATAGTTAATTCTCCTGTACCTTTGTTAGTAGCTGTAATAATTAAATCCTTAAATTTTATTGGATCAATAATATGTAATATTTCGAGATCCTTAAATGTTATAGATTCATTTTTTTCTGCTTTTTCTTTTAAATCTCTAAGTTGCTTGCAATTATTTTTTAGTGCAGATTGTAATTTATCTAACTGATATGTTAAAGCATCGATACGATGTTTTGCATGTTCTGAATTTTTTGTGTCAGATTCAGATGCTGTACTATCACCACCTGAATCGTTTATATCTTTTTCCAGTCCATTAAGCTCTTTCTGGATTTTATTTACACGCTTTTCAGAAAGCTCTTTCACTCCACCAAAATTTGCATCTGAAAGATAATCAGAGATATTTGTGCTTACTATAGTTTTGACAAGATCGTACAAAGGCTTTCCGTCTTTTGTCAAAAAACCATCACCTAATAATCCCTTTAAATTAGTTTCTGTAGATATTTTTTGAAAATATTTTTTGCTAATTCCAGTAGAGATAGCAGCAGCTGTAATAGCCCCTGCAGAGCTTCCCGCTAATGCTTCTAGCCCATCTAAAATTCCAGAATTTACTAGAGCTTCGTGTGCGCCAGAATATATCGCCCCCTTAGCGCCACCACCACTAAATGCTGCGCATTTGAATGGCTCATTCTGTGCTTTTTGCAATTTTCTTAAATAATTTTCATCTATATTTTTAGGCATATTCTTGCAGTAAAGCCTTGATTTATTAATCTACTCCCCCGATTGTATCAATAAATTAACGATATATAAATTATTTCTCTGACGACTATATATGACATAAGGATTTTTTTTTGCTATAGTGCTGTTTTTATTTAGTAGTGTTTTTTAAGTTATGCAGTTTATTGACGAAGCAAAAATTTATATAAAAGCTGGCAATGGCGGGCATGGCGCTGTTAGCTTTCGTCGTGAGAAATATATAGAACGTGGAGGCCCAGACGGAGGAGACGGAGGTAAAGGAGGAAGTGTTATCTTTCGTAGCAACCCTCATTTGAACACTTTATTGCAATTCCGTTATAAGCGTCATTTTAAAGCAGATAATGGCGAAGGAGGGAAAGGGTATAATAAGACAGGGAAATCACGTTCTCCTCTTGTTCTTGAAGTTCCCGTAGGAACTCAGATTTTTTCTGAATTAGATAGCTTATTAATTCATGATTTTACAATTCCTTATGAAGAACTAGAAATTCTTGAGGGTGGTAAAGGTGGTTTAGGAAATAGTCATTTTAAATCATCAATAAATCAAGCCCCAAGAAGAAGAACTGATGGTAAAATAGGAGAAGAAATGGATGTTAGGCTAGAGCTAAAACTCCTTTCTGATGCTGGTCTTGTAGGACTGCCAAATGTTGGAAAATCTACATTGCTTTCTAAAGTTACATCAGCAAAACCTAAAATTGCCGACTACCATTTTACTACCTTAAAACCATCACTTGGTGTTGTATATGTTAATGAAGAAGAATTTGTTTTAGCTGACATACCAGGATTAATTGAAGGAGCACATCAGGGTACTGGCTTAGGTGATAGATTTTTAAAACATATTGAGCGTTGTGGCGTACTAGTTCATCTAATAGATGCAGGGTCTGATGATGTAAGAAGTGACTACATAACTATCAGAAAAGAATTAGAATCTTATTCACCGCTCCTGAAAGATAAGAAAGAAATTTTATGTATCAACAAAATCGATAGTATAGAACCTGACGTTTTGGAAGAAAAGATTAGAATTTTAACCAATTTAACAAAAAAACCAGTGCATCAAATATCTAATTATACAGAGGAAGGTCTTAAACCTCTATTGAAAGAATTACTAAAATGCGTAAAAGAAAATAACTCTTTCAACGACTGAGTCTTGACTATCGCATCTTAGAAACAAGTCTAGAACGAATCATAACTAGTACTATTATTATATTTCTCTATCATATTTTTTATTTATTAATGGTGCTTTTTTCTTTGGTTTGCTCAATATTTTTTTTATCATCTCAGTATGCCCATCTCGTGTTTTCTTTTTCGCTTCTTTTTTGCTATATCTATTTGCTAGATCATCAGCAACATCGTTCTTACTCAAAGTATTTTTAGATAATTTTACATGTGAGTCGTCAAATATTCTATGTAATTTGGAGGTTTTTGACTGCTTTTTTATACTAGTTTTTTTTGAATTTCTATAATCCTTCAACTCAATGCTAGATCTTTTCTTTGCTTTGCTCTTAACATGTTTTACACCTTCTATAAAATATTGATCTGCAAATTTCTTTCCCGTATATATTCCAAAACCTAATTGATCACTACGCTCCTTGATGTAACCCACTAAATTTCCATCGCAAGCTTTAATTTTTGCATCTGTTTTTATCCACTGAATAGATTTTTTATCTTGGTTTCTAATTCCCTCCGTAGTAAGCATTTTATTATATTGCTTTGTAATTTTAGCAACTTGTTCTTCTGGAAGAGCATCTCCTCCTACAAATTCTGATAATGCATTATCTATATCTACCTGTAGCTGCATTAATTTTGATACATTCTTCATTTGCTTTTGATTTCTACCACAAAATTCACCAATATTATCAAAAATTTCTCTGATCCGTCCGTTAACATCAGTGTTTTGCTTATTAATTACAGGAGCATCAATAGCATTATTTATGGCCTTCAAAGATTGTAGGATATGATTTTGTGTTTTTTTATCCTTTTGAAGCTCAGAAATTAAAAGTACAAATTCCTTATAAGCTGAATCCACCCCTCTTTTCATCCCAGTAGATCTAGCAATATTTTTGAATGCGTCTGCCAATTCTTTGCTAGGCATCATGCCAGGATAATCCCTCCATAGTTTTGGCTTATCCCCCTTGGGAAAACCAGCGATATTTTCACGATTGAGAAAATCTAAAATTTGATTATTTTTATTCCTAACACCACCACCAAATAATTTAGGAGCATTCAATAGATCATTAAATGCATGACCAAAATCAATTCTGGCAATATTACGGTCAACTACCATCATATTACCTGGATTTACGTCGTGATCACCAACAAGTGCAGAAATTGCAATTCCATTTGCCAATTGCTTACGAAATTTTTTATGTTTATCTCCTGCTATGTTGTACTGCCCCTCGTATATAGCCTCTCTATTGCCACTTACAAAAACAGCGTGTTTTCTAAATTCCGTACCATGCTTTTTTGCATATTCATCTAAGGTACGAACTTTATTCCCCGTTAAGTATTTTGATGCTACAGAAACTTGCTTTTTTTGTGTATCATAAGATAAAGAAACATCTGGTACAGCAGCTGATCCATCTCTATTTTTTAACATTGCCTGTCCAATTTTGGATGCTATAACTTCACCAAAATTTTCCCTATCTACCCCTCCTGCTTTTGTTCTTCTAAGTAATGTATTAGATAGAATAGAGGGTTTTAATTGGTAGTAATCTCCGCTCCTGTGTTTTACTCGTTTACTTCCAGTAACTCCACCTGTATTTTTTGCTTCTTTTAAATCAAACTCTTCAAAATTTATAGGCATAACATTACTCATCAAAAAACAATACCCCGATGGTATATTAAATATTTTACGATTATTAATATATTGATGCTAGTAATAAATGCTAGAAGTTAAATTTGATAGAGATCAATGTAGAAGTCTGGTTACAGGTTATAAACAAGAACAACCAGACTTGCGTGAATTATTAGGGTATTACTATGCGAAAATTCTCCAACCTGTGTCGTCCCGTAAATTTGAGTACCCAAGGTACGAGAATTATACGGGATCTCTCTAAAACATGGAGATTGATTCTAGAACCGAAAAGATTCCGTATAGCTTCCTTGGCAGTCGCTTACGGAATGACAAATGACTTACTGTCATCTCGTAAATTGGAGCATTACTTATAGCGAAAATTATACGAGATATATAAATAATCTCACCTAATTCCAGTCTTCCATGTGATGTGAGTATCCGAAATTATCTGGTAAATCGAGTAGAGAGTTCCCTTGCAGAAACTCCCTCTCACACCACCGTACAAGCGTTGTCGCATACGGCGGTTTTAGACTTATATTTCACAAACTCCTCGAGAAGAGAGAACAAACCAATACCCTTGAACCAATTTAAATTTAGCGCCTTGTGAATAATAGGATTAAAAGATTTAACCCACCATCCT
>Ga0206126_10001122_pt1 | contig 33257 bp, 65 predicted proteins | sample Helgoland_Spring_5_FD_148621 | JGI IMG/M metagenome (GOLD analysis project Ga0206126, IMG submission 148621) | Pelagic subsurface seawater microbial communities from Kabeltonne, Helgoland, North Sea - Helgoland_Spring_Bloom_20160412_1 | ecosystem: Environmental > Aquatic > Marine > Epipelagic ...
CAGCAAGAACAAAGTTAAGAGCGGAGGCCCTAGCACACCTAGCAACCATAGAAGTTATGCTTCACAGCCCGGAGTCAGTTGAAGCAGATTTGATCGTCGACAAGATCGTTGAAGCAGCAAAGTTGCTGGCAATGCATGAGGGCGCCCTTATAACCATTAATCAGTACTTTGAGCCGAAACAGGCACCCCAGGCGCCCCCACCAGCCCAGCCCGCTGTTATTCCACGCACCCCAACCCCAGATCCTGGCCCACCGATAAGGGTGACAGAAGAGAACTCACCCACATATAAACGCGCAGTCCAGAAAGAAAAGATTAAAGCCGCGGCCAAAAAGCGCGCCCCCAAAACAACTAAAAAGAAGACCGAGTAGGACACAACATGAAATCAAATGAAGCATTGTCTTATGATGATATACTGCTGTCGCCGCAATATTCAGATATCCGTTCGCGCTCAGAAATTGACACTTCGATCGACTTAGGAAATAATTTGGTATTAGAATTGCCTGTTTTTTCTTCACCGATGGACACGGTCTCTGAGTCTGAGATGGCTATAGCGCTAGCTAACAATGGAGGCGCCGCTGTAATTCACAGGTATAATACCATTCAACAACAGGCAGATGTCGTCGTCACAGCTAAAACTGCTAACCCTCAGATGAAGATTGGAGCAGCTGTGGGTGTGACGGGCGACTATCTTAATCGCTCAGCCGTTATGACGGCGCTAGAAGTTGATTTCTTGTGCGTCGACGTAGCTCATGGCCACCACATCCTCATGAAAGAGGCGTTGGAGCAACTAAGGATAAAATTTGGAAAAGACATTCACATAATGGCGGGCAATGTAGCCTCACTATCGGCTATTAACGATTTGTCTGATTGGGGTGCTGACTCAGTTCGATGTAACATCGGCGGCGGCTCAATCTGTTCAACAAGGATTCAAACGGGCCATGGTGTCCCGGGCCTTCAGACAATATTGGACTGTGCTAAAACCGACAGAGATGTTAAAATAATCGCTGACGGCGGCATCAGGAATTCTGGTGATATAGTTAAGGCTATCGCTGCCGGTGCAGATGCAGTGATGTGCGGTTCTCTCTTTGCCGGCACCGACGAGTCGCCAGGGAAAGTTATGCAGGACAAAACTGGTCATCGATGGAAGATCTATAGAGGCATGGCCAGCAAAGAAGCGCAGGTTGAATGGCGCGGCAAGTATTCGTCGCATGAAGGTGTCTCTACCACAATCCCCTATCAGGGCTCAGTGGAAACAATTTTAGAAGATCTGCGCCGGGGCATTGCATCGGGCTTTTCTTATTCGGGCGCAAGGACGATATCAGAGCTACAGGCAAAGGCCGAGTTTGTAGTGCAAACAACGTCCGGCTTGAGCGAAAGTCACACTCACATCTTAGGTCGAAAGTGGTAAAGAAAAATGCCAAATGAAAAAAACCAAAACTATGGTCGAGCCAACAAAAGGATTATTTTTACTGACACTGACCACCGGCATGCCCAATTAATTTTGCGTCTTAAGCACGATAATATGACACAAGCCGATTTTTTTCGTCTAATGATATCTGGATATTTGAGTGGTGAACCAGGCCTACAAGCATTCGTTGATGAGCATAAAGATATGTCGAAAACAAGAAAGTCGGTATCAAGAAAGTTGATAGATAAGGGGGTGAAAGCTTCCAAGCAATTAGGCTTTTCCGATGATGAGGTCACAAACATTTTTGATTTAATTGCAGAGGAGCATCCTGAATTATGAAAGATGGTTTATTACCTTGCTCGCGGGTCTGTCGTCTAAAAGATATAAACTGCCCTAATGACGAATGCCGGCATTGGATTGATTTTGAAGAAGATCACAACTGTTGTCTAATCGCAATATACGAAAATGGCCCAATGACTCTTAGGAAGATAGCAGATCGAATAGGTCTGTCATTTGCTAGAGTAAAGCAGATAGAAACTGCAGCGCTCAAGAAGTTAAAAAGTAACCCGCTAGCGAATACTTTTTTATTTTGAGGTATTTAAGGAATATCAACACTATTTATTGGTGAGTTTATTTAAGGAGAAAATTACAATGGCTCGTAAGAATTTATTAACAGAATCAGAGATCCGCTCGTTTATGAAGTTGGCAAACTTGAAACATATCGGCGCACCTCAACTAGACGAGATGGCGATCCCATCCACAGATATTGAAGAAGAAATGGAAGATGAACTTCCGCCCGAAGTTGACGTCGAACTCGATGACGACGCCGGAGACCTCGATCCCGATCTTGGCGCCGCTCTTGCTGGCGACGATGACATGGGTGCTGAGAGCGCCGAGGACCTTGTGGTCTCAATTAGCAACGACTTAGAGAAGCTGGCTGGTATGGCTGGTGTTGACGTCGATGTTGAAGACGAGACTGACGACGATGGCATGGACGCTATGGACGATTCGGAGCTACCGATGGACGATGAAGAGCCTATGATGGAAGCTGACGAAGAGAATCTTGAAGAGTTCAACGCCAGACAGCAACGCACCGGTTCACCGAAGAGCGCGTACACCCGGCCAAAGGCTAGAACATCATCATTTGGCGCCACAGGCCCAAACCTCAAGGGAGACGACAGTGAAGCGCTGCCAGCAACAGATCCAGCTGACGATCCGGATGCCCAAGACCCTCGTGGCGGCCCTGCTAAAGGTCGCAGACCCGGCGCCGCGAAGTTCGCGAAGCGCGCAATGCAGGAAGATGCTATTGTTGCTGAAGTCGCTAAGCGCGTAGCCGCTAGACTTCAAGACGGCAAGAACAAGCAAGAATTAATCGAAAACTTAACTGAAAAAATATTAAATAGACTCACTAAATAATCATTGACAATATTCTTGCGAGAAGTTATACTATAGCCACTGGTAATTTACTTACTGGTGGCTATTTATTTTAGAGGATTGAATGGATTGGATTTTATATCTACTGGTGTTTGTGTTTGGCTACGTAACATGCCAAACGTTTTATTTTTTAAAATCATCTAGGCTAAGCTTAGGTGTGGTTAAGTGCGCTGAGATCGTATCACTATTATTGTTGGCGCGTTCTATCGAAAACTATGAATTCGCCGCCAACCACAAGTTAAAGAAGTTAATCGACACCGGTTTTAGCGATAACAAGATAAAAAACTATCGCATAACAACAGAAGCCGAGATAACTATCTATAAAGAAGCTTCTATTGCTGCACTATTGTTGTGTTACAATGATCTGTTCAGAAATTTTTGTAAGTTTGAGAATTGGGAAACAGCAATGAACTACTTAGAAGAGAACAAGAACTTTGCATATACATTTTTGCAATCAAAGGAGTCAAAATGATTAAAAGATTGAAAGAAGCATTAGAGTCGATAATAGAATCAGAAAAGTCCGAGGGCACCGCTCAGAAAATTATTTTGCTAGATCCAGCGTCCCTAGGGGCAGAGGAGCTGTCACAAAGCGCTGCACCAGAACTTAGAGCGATAGGTTTATTTTCAGATGTCGACGAAGAGAAGGTGGCCGAATTGGTACAGTCGATATTGTACCTAGATCTATCTAATGCTGATAAAAAAGAAGAAGATAGGGAGCCAATTGATTTTTATGTATCCACTTATGGTGGCTCAGCTGACGACATGTTTGCGCTGTATGATATAATGAGGCAAGCAAGAGAGACAACTGAGATTCACACGTTTGGTGTTGGAAAGGTCATGTCAGCCGGCGTTCTGATATTGGCAGCAGGGACCAAGGGTAAAAGAAAGATAGGCAAAAATTGCCGGGTCATGATTCATTCGGTAATCGGAGGCAATCATGGTTCGCTCCACAACTTAGTAAATGAGATGGGAGCAATAGAACAACTACAGGACATGTATATCAGGTGTCTCGTCGAAGAAACAAAAATGACCGAGACTACACTGAAAAATATGCTTGAACGCAAAGTTAATGTCTATTTATCAGCAGAAGAAGCTGTAGAATTAGGCATAGCTGATATAATTATTTGAGGTTTTTGAATGCATAACTTGCAAAACATTTTAGAAAAAGAGTATAAGAAAAAATCATCGGCTCAAAATTTTGAGACTTTGGTTGATCTAATTGAAGAGATTTTTGAAATTGATATCAATGAGGCTCCCGCAGTTACCGGCGCGCCCGATGTATCACAGTTAGATGACCGAGCTGCACAACAGATGATTCTGAAGATGATCCCGGACATCGCAGTCTCAGAGATTGGATGGTCTGATGTGTCAACTAACGATAAAGGTGACGCAATTAGTGGCCCACAAAGACAGCTGCTGGTCCAGTTTTTAAAGAACGTTGATGGCTCAGATTTTGCAGAAAGAATTAAATCAGTATCTAGCTTCTATACGTCTGGTGCGGATATGTATCAGCAGTCGGGTCTAGATAACGGTGATATGATAGCTAAGACTATTTCTTACTTAGTTTTCTATAAAACGCTCACAAAAATAATTACTAACTTTAATGCGTCGTCAGCCGGCTTCAGTTTTGAATCTTTTTTGGCTGCATTGGTCGATGGTGAGCAGATCCCAGCTAATACCGGTACCATTGCCGATTATATCGACAAAGCAACCGGGACAGACATACCAGTAAGCTTAAAGCTCTATCGAGAAGGTCAACTGGAAGTTGGCGGAAGTTACACGGATCTTGTCAACGATCTCGCAAACCCACAGTGGCCAGATTTTGGTAACAGAATGCGTTATGTCATTTGTACTAAAGTTCTCTCAGGGGATGGCTTAGAACAAGAAGGTCAAATAAAGTTTTGGCAGTTTGACTTTACTTTAGAAAATGTATTAAATATTTTAGCTAATAGCAAAGCAACTTCACAAGAGTGTATCCGGCTATCACGTGGAGTAGTTGGAACCCTCCAAGCTGGTCAGCGAAGAGACCTTGAAAATATCCTAGGACTTCCCGAAAAAGAAGTTTTCCCGCCAGCCGAAGAATTAGAAAGAGAATTCTCAGACTTCTTAAGAAACATTATTCGCAGCTATGCTCAAGCAAACCCACAATCCTACTTCAACAGGATAACACCAGAGGCTGAAAACGAATTGATCAATGATCTTCAGTGGGCCCAAAATGGCAGCGACCCTCTGTTTTTTCCAATCACAATTAAGGTAAAGGACGATGAGTCTGGCGAAGTCCAGGTCATCGATAAGGGAATCATCCGCGGCCAGTCTAAAATGGTAAGCAAAGCTGTTAAAGATTGGCTGGAAAGGAAGTATTCTGTGATCGAAAATGATGAAGAAATGCAGCAGCTTTTCCAAGTTACTGATGAGGATGGTTTTACAACAAAGGAAAGAAACCAGCTAGCACGTGAGTTCAAAGCTCAACTTGATAAGGCAATCCGCGGCGCTAACCAACAGTTGGTAGACAAATACAAACCATCTGAAAAGAAAAGCGAAAGAAATAGAATGCTTGACGATTATTTAAAAGAAGGTGAGTTCTTGTCACCTTCTGAATCGGCACGTATTTACGGACAGCTAAATTCAGATCAACAAAAGATAGCGCTATTGAATTCCCTAGGGTATCTCAGGACTCTGCACTTTTCTCTCAATCAAAAACAAGCTACTAACCCAGAAAAGCCAAATTGGCAAAGTAGAGAAGAGCCAAACCCAAATAACCCCAAGAAGCCAAAGACAATAAGCGGCGGTACCGGCGCGATATATTTGGGAGAAATAAACGTTGGCACAAAATATGTGGCCATGGCCATTAAGCAAGTCAGGGAGATACTAAACGAAAAGGTTGCCCAAATCTTCATAAGTCTCAAGACTTTGTCGGAAAGTTTAAACTCGTATTTTGCCGGCGGCCTAAAGAATGACTCCGATGCCGGCGCCGCTGTATCCAATGCAGAAAATATTGTCACAAAAACTGAAAAAACACGCAATAAATAATTTGACAAAATTGACAAATGGGAATATAATATATACTATACTTACAAGAGGTTTTAATGAGTAGAGAGTATGATAACGAGCAAAGTCTTCAAAAAAGAATAATGGCGGGTGCTGATGCAATTGCCGATAACGTTGGTTCCACGTTAGGGCCGAGAGGCCGCAATGTGCTTCTAAAAGAAAAAGATGGCACGCCGTTTATTACCAAAGACGGAGTGACAGTGGCTCACTTCGTTGCATTAAGAGACGAGTTTGAGAACGCCGGCGCCGAAATCATAAGGCAAGCGGCGATTGAAACAAACAACAATGCAGGCGATGGGACAACAACTTCGACTGTGTTAGCGAGAGCAATTCTTCGTGAGTCACAAAAATATATAGCTTCGGGAATTTCGCCGATAGAGATTCAACGAGGAGTACTTCTTGCAGTTAAAGAAGTCGCGAGCAACTTGAAGGATATGGCAAAGCCAGTCCGGACTGTTGAAGAAGTTACGGATGTCGCCTCGATATCCGCAAACAATGACAAGAGCATCGGCCGCCTCATATCAACTGCGGTTGATAAGGTTGGCCAAGACGGCGCCATAACCATCGAAGAGTCTCGCTCGCTTGAGACTAGCTTAGATATCATGGAAGGCTTTAGACTTAAAGCTGGCTACTGTGCTGGGGCTTTTGTGACTGATGAGCGCCGGGCTATCATGCAGCATGACGAGCCAATGTTTTTGATTACCGACTATAAAATAACAATGGTCGACCAAATTCTTCCAATTCTTGAGTTAGCGGCAAGAGAGTCTCGGGCACTTATTATTGTCTGCGAAGAGATAGAAGGGCAAGCATTAGCAGCCATCATTATGAATGCAATGCGGGGTTCCCTCAAAGTAGCAGCCATAAAGGCTCCGATGTACGGAGAAGAGAGAAGATCCATACTTGAGGACTTAGCTTCATCCACAGGCGCCAATTTCATTACCAGAACTAGCGGTACGAAGCTGCAACAGGCAAAGCTAACTGACTTAGGTTCCGCCCAGAGCATTGAAAGTACCAAGCTGTCGACTACTATTATTGGCGGATCGTGCGATTATGAAGCAATCGAGACAAAGATCGAATCGCTTAAAGAGCAAATGAGAACAACAGACGAGTTAGCCGCGGCCACATCTATTCAAGAAAGAATTGCTAGGTTGGCTAGCGGAGTGGCGGTAATTCGTGTTGGGGGCGCCACGGCGGTAGAAGTTACGGAGAAGAAGCATCGCATCGAAGACGCACTAGAGGCAGTTCGTTCTGCGCAAGAGCAGGGTATTATCCCCGGTGGTGGTTGCGCGCTCTTGAGAGCATCCAGGACTATGACTATTAGTACCGTTCATGGAGAAGACCACACAGATCAGATAGTCGGAGCAGTCATTGTCAAGAAAGCTTGTCAAGAACCTATTAGGCAGATGGCGTTAAACGCTGGCGAGTCCCCGGACCTTATAGTAGATTCAGTCTTAAAAAAGGATACTGAATTTGTGTGGAACTTTAGGGCCGGCGAGCTGAGTGACTGTTACGAGTCTGGGATTATAGATCCCGTTAAGGTTACTATTTCCGCATTACAAAATGCAGCTAGCTGTGCCAGCACGCTAATCACTACAAATTTTGGCATCATCCAGACAGAGGATAAGTAATGCAAGAAGGTGATCTCGTCCATATTCCACAGGGAACAGAGTTGTGGCTTGAGACTGAAAAAGGAATGAGAATGCGGATATCTGAAAAGCCTATAGCCGGGGTTTACTTGAGCAAGGCCAGTCAATATATATATCGCGTTTATGCCAATGGCAATTGGAACGTTAAGAGAAAGGACGTGTACCCGATGGGAGAAGATAATGGGGTTAGTTAAACTTACGGAAGTGTGTCACAATAGCACGCTAACGACAAAACAGGATTATACATTGAGAGAGGTGTTTGTGAACCCCGAGCACGTAGTGATGATCAGGGAAGAAGCGCGCATGCAGCAATTAAACGAGCAGGGCCTTTTAGCTGAGGAGCTAGACCCCAGCCACAAGTTCACTAAGCTGACCATCAACAGGGGTCAAACAGGAACAGAAATCGTTGTCGTGGGCGCCCCCCACATCATCGAGAACTCACTAAACAGTAGAAAAAGACTAATAAGAGGATAATATGTCACGGATAAGTATACAATATTCAATTGAAACCGACGAGCTTGAGAACGAAATGTTTCGGCTTATCGAAAATTCATTAAAGAAGCTAGACAGTGCTACCGAGAGCCTGCATGCTATAACAAAAAAATTCAAGGGAGATAACGCACTCCTTAGTTCGGAAACTACGGCTCGATTGTCACTTGTGAGGCAAAAGCTAGCAGATGTAGACTTTACTATAGGTGACGCTACTAATATAATCGGAGGATATGTGAACTATCAGATTGAATCTCAAATGGCTGCAGCTAATGCGCCTTCTGAGATGTCTGAAAATTATTCACAAGAGGGCGCCCCGCCTTCCACTCCCACTCCGGAAATGTATGAGCATGAGCTTGAGGATCCGCAACTTAACCCATATACAAAGAACGGCACATCTGAAATGGTAAAAGATCTGGACGCATTTGAAAATTTAGTAGAAAAAATAACCAGCATGAGTGAAGATGAGTTGCACAAATTCCGCGGATTTTCTCAAGACCAGCTTTTAAGCAGTTTTATGGATTTAAAAGATTCTGCTGATAATGGGGGCTAGTCTTGCGTAGCCCACTAAAAGAATATACTTCTCTTGCAAAAACGCTAACTCAGATCAAGAATATAATACCGCCTGATTCCTTTATTCACTCGACGGGCTTGTACGCAGCCGAGCTAGAACTTAAGCTGGCAGCCGATCGACGTATGGTCTTTGCTCATTCTACAAATTGGCTTATCTATGAATTCTGGAAGGCGGTCATAAATAACCCCCAGACAGTTGCGCAGATCGCACTAGATTTAGCTCCAATCCCGACAGCATATATGTTTAAATGTTATCAAGAAGACTGGCCCTGGTATGATGGCACTGAGCAACGCGCTGCTTTGACATTCTTACTAAACAGATATTCTAGCCTAAATATGGCCTCGGCAGGCGAATTAAAAGAAGAGCAGTTCCAATTTCATTATATTACTCAGCTATCCAAGATGCGATTAGAAAAAAGTCCATTTGATGTAGTCTATCACCGAGATTCTGATACCAAAGGATTGCTAGAGCAAACAGCGAATGAAGTTCGTAAATATAAAAACGGCTACATGCTTCTTTTGATGAGAAAATATATACATGATTATTACGACGATGTTAGTACACAAGGTTATGATGTAGAACATTTTAGCCACCAGAACACACACAAGTTTCTACTGGAAACCAAAGATATTCGATGGGTGGTAGCTTATAAAAATAGCGCCCAAATAAGAAAAATGTATGGAGACTACAACATAACTATGATCGATAAATACGGAAACTCAACAGCCGATAGTTTACAATGTGAGGAGATGATAATTGCCAACTTTTAATATAATTTTTGCTTGTTTCTTGTTCGCTTTGGGGCAAACACTGGGCTGGTTCCAGCTAAACTCTCAATTTGTTTGGGAATGGTGGAAAGATAAGCCAATACTATCTGCTATTGTTTACTCAGTTCCTACGGGGATATGTTTTTGGTACGGCATTAAGCTGTGTTACGAAGAATGGGGAGAAGTTTGGGGGCCTAGGTTTTTAATCTTTTGTATGTCATACTTAACCTTCCCAATTTTAACTTGGCATTTCCTAGGTGAGAGCATGTTTACTACCAAGACGATGGTATGTGTATTTCTTTCGTTTTTGATAGTTGGCGTCCAACTATTTTGGAGACAGTAGGTGAGCAAAATATTTCTTTTTGATGTCGATGGTACACTGACTCCCGCTAAGTCTAGGGTAGATAATAAGTTTTCAAAACAATTTTTAAACTGGATGGCCAATAAAGAAGTTTACATCGTTTCCGGTGGCTCCTTTGTGAGAATTATTGACCAGCTTGGTCTTGATATTGTAGGTAAAACTTCGGGTGTCTTTGCCTGTATGGGTAATATTTTTTATAGACAGATAGATAACATCAATCCAACTGGGTTTGATGATTGGCAGATAGTTTACGAAAATAAGTTTAAAGCGCCCCGGGGGTTGTATAAAGACTTGTGCGCTGCGGTAGAAGAATCAGGGTACTATACCAAAACCGGCAACCACTACGAAGAAAGAGTTGGAATGGTGAATTTTTCTATTGTTGGTCGAAATGCTAACGAAAAAGAACGCAAAGAATACGCTGATTACGATTCTGAATATAACGAACGTGCCAAGATAGTAGAGAGGCTAAAGCAAAAATATGATCGCCTCGACTTTGTAATTGGTGGGGCGGTTAGCATCGATATATTTAAAATAGGCTCGGATAAGTCTCAGGTAATCGACAAGTATTTTGAAGAAGCCATACAGTCAAATAAAATAGTTTTTGTTGGAGATAGAATAGAATTTCCCGGTAACGATTACTCATTGGCAACATCACTGCAGCAGCATCAAAATGGCTCTGTATACGAGGTTGAAAAATGGGAAGACACTGCGGAACTATTAAAGACTAAGGCTTTTGCGTAGATACTGATAAAAACAACTATTTATAGTGATGGAGTTTAATTAATGGATATTTCTACAGGCAGTTGGTTCGAGTATCTTCGAGAAGAAGTTTTAACAGAGGGGTTGCGAGACATTGGTTTACCTGAACCCATCGTTGACTTTATTGAAGATGGGATGCCAGACGCACCTGAAAAGTCGAAGATGTATGTCGGCAATAGGTGGAAAGAGCGTACGTTGACTTATGGGTCACAGAGGATAGCCGCACAATCTTGGGAGAACTTCATTGAACGTAATTTTAAAGACCAAGTTCAAATTCAGACGCCCTCGGACGAAAGCGACGAAGAAGCAAGAGCGAACGTAGGCAAAAGCCCGATGATCGCTAGAACAATGACTCCGTATTACGTTGGTGGTGTCGACGGCAAGCCTGTTGTACGCAAGATGTATGACGATGAAACGGTCAAACAAAACGAACGCATTGTCCTCGTTGTTCTTAATGTAAGAAACGCTTTTAGTAAACCAGCTGGTACTTGGCGTAAAGTTTTTATGAAAGCTGCCAAGGCTTTAAGTAAAGCCGGCCTGCCCTCCGAGAAAGTAGAAGTAGTTAAAAATGAGCTAGCCCGCATCAACATGTACAAGTTCCGGGATTGGTGGAACCAATATGACCTATTATTTGCTTGGCTTAATGACGAAGCAACAAACTACGATGTAATCAAAGACGAAGAAGATATTAATACAGCCTTCAACATAGCTAAGGAGGATTTACAAGGTAGCGAAAAGCCTGATCAGATTATTCACCAGTTTGAGGAGGGATTTTACTGGTATAACCTCAAAAAATCCAATTGCTCTGTTGAAGGTGAGCGTATGAACCACTGCGGTACCGATGGCCGGGGAACACTCGTATCGCTTCGCAAGGCTATGACCCCAGAAGAAGAAGCCGAGCTTTCTGTCTCAGACCGGCGACGTCTGGGAACATCCAATTCTTTCATTACGATGACGGTGGAAGGCTCCACGCTTTACCAGATCAAAGGCTATGGAAACAACGCACCCGAATCGGATTTTTGGAAATACCTCGACTGGTTTATCGATGATCAGAACATAGAATATGTTGGAGAGACCGGGGAACATTCGAGCGATGTCCGCGGTTTTCAAGAAATGAACGAATATCTTCAATCGGAACACCCAGATGTTGAGTTTGCAGGTGTTTTAAATATTGAAGAGATGCAAGAGGCCGTTGACAGGGCTGTTAATAATCACGAGGGAGAATACACATCAATCGAAGTCGAAATCCAAGATCCAGGGGACTACGGGCATGATGGTGCTGACGGCACCAATGCTTACGTTAATTTTAACTTTGATCTTGAAATTAACCTAAGTTGGCCAGGCATAGTCCACGAAGGTAACCTGCTGTACCCTGCAGTTGAAAGAGGTTCAGACATAGCCGATGATTTGCATGATGGCATACCTGCAGACTCCAGTGGTCCATATGCCACAGACTTCGAAGAAGAGATCGGGCTAGATGATATTGCATACAAGATGCCCGGGGATGATTATCACATTAGTTTTGAGGTCGAGATGAGGCGCGCCGCCAAGCCCGGTTGGGAATTGGGTGATCCAGAACCACCAAAAACCGCACACCTCCTTGTCAACATTAGAACAACTGATATAATCAGCGCCTACAACCCTGATCAGATCTACGACGAAGTTGTCGACTTATCTTCCGCCCTTAAAAAAGAATTTGAAAACAATTGGTTGGAATATACCGAAAAAGTCAGAAGCGAAATGGTCGACGCACAATACGTCGTCAAAAATGCATATGATAGAACCCTCGCAAGCCTGCTTGGTAAGAAATTTAACCACTGGATTGGGGTTCAAGATAGCAGCGCGCTAGAATTTGCTTGGTCTGGTCTAGGTTCTGCCAGCAAAAATGTCATCAACGATGGCGGTCAAATGCCGATGATTGTTCAAATGTATGGGTTAGCGTTTGATCGAAATATAGGTGAAACATACTCCAAAACTTTTGGTTCTCCACTAGCAGGAAATCCACCAAGATTAGAAAACCCTGACTTAAATCGCAATATGGCGAGAAATTTAGAAAAACTTTACAGCGCAAAGGCATCGAATCCAAACCAACAACAGCTAAACTTTGGTCCCGAGTACAAAGGCAGATCGCCCATGATTTTGTTGGCTGAGGATTCTCACTTTATCATTCAAGGCACTAACAGTGTCGTACGCCAAGGCGGCCGCTACGCAGCGCAACCGATCGAATGGCTTTATAAAATTCAGATGAATTCACGAACTACACCAGATGAAATAGAAGTAACTCAAGAGATTTTAGACTACTTCGATGAGAATCCTGAGATGGTACAGCAAGCAGCGATACAAACAATTAAAGATGCAGTATCAGGCACCGTATCATATGCCGAAGCTGTCAAAGACGACATCATAACAGGCAAGATGCCCAACGCGATGATTAGGAGGCTTGATAGTATGTACGGTGCTAGAGCCGCTGAAGACCCGCTTACGAACTGGATGGCAAACAAGATTATGTACATTGCTCGCTGGATCGATCAAAACTTTGATTCTATGGATGAGATTTCCAAATATGTAGCCTACTTCCAGTTTTTGCGACCTCTGGTTGACCAAGTCTCTGGAGCCGGCCGCGAAGAAATTGAAGTCGAGGGAGACGATGCCGGTAAGCCACTTAGGTTTGACAAGATGGTGCGAGATCAGCTTATAAGAATGGGCGCCCCCGCAAACACGGTCAAAGCTCGCAAGCAGGATCAGGGGCGCCTTCCAGAGAGCCTGGAAGAGCAGATTATCAGAATAGATAATCTCGTAAATGAAGCAGTTGACGTAAGAAGGTATGTCATGGAGATTGACTTGCTGCTGGACACAACAACCAAATCCACCATTGAAGACTATAAAGATTCTATCCGAGCATGTGAAGGGGTGACGACACTAGGCACAATCGCGACTCGCGCTGGCGTCGAAGGCACAACCGCGCTTTTTAGGTTGAAATTTGCGCTCCAAGGTCAGGCTTCCCGAAAACTATATCTGCAGAATATATTAATTCCATATATTCGTGGAATTAGTGGCATGAAAATCGGAAGGGGTGGTTATAGCGCCCCGGCTGAGGTAGGCTCCTTGAGGGAATCCGATGGCCTAGGCGGAAAAGTATATAATATGGCAGCTCTCAGAGGCAAACAAGAGCCGATGGTCACGCCCCGCGCATCCCTTGATGATGTTAGAGATGAGTGGATGCATGGCGGCGTAAGAGCTTACGACACCGTCATGACAACAAACTCCATGGGGTACCATGTCATGATGCCCACAGAGGAGCTGTGGCCCTTCTGCTCACGAGAATTCAGGGCTCCCAAAAACAATTTTGATGGAAGATATCAGGATTTTATTAAAAATGGAGCAACCGAGCCGGTATATGTGACGATTGATCGAAGGGGCAATATTTCTTTGAAAAATGAAGATGTGGTCTGGTTTGCTCACAAATCTGGACTTGAAGAAATACCAGTCCTATATAATTTTGCGATGCAAGCCTAGTTACTAGGGGATGGCATCTTGATTAAATTTTTAAAATATTTAAAAATTGTAATACCAGTCACTCTTTTTGTGCTGCTAATCTCTGTATTGTGTGTTTACGGGGCTTACGTATCTTATCAGGCGCCGACCTATAAAGAGTTGTCTGCGATTGAGAACATTAGTAAAGGTTTACAAGTTAGTGAGAGACAGATTGTAAAAAAATCGAGACAGAGTACGGTGCGTGTCTTATCTGTCAACCCAGAAACTGGAAACATCGCCAGCTCTACCGGAACGTATATAACGGCTTTCAGAAAATACTATGTCCTAACTGTTATGCATGGAATTATAAGTGACTGTGAAAATACAAAAATATTAATAGAAGGAGACTTTATTGACTGCCTTCGTTTTGTGGCGCTGGATGTACCCAACGACTACGCTATTATTGAATTAGAGGATGAAATAGAAAATCGAAAACCAATAAGAGTTTTAAGAGATATCCCACGCGGACAGCAATGGAAAAAGAACTTGTCGGTTATGACGGGGATATACTATACTGGATTTCCAAACACCGCCGGCCCACTAACTTTTTCAGGTAAAGTTTCAGGCGTGACGTCAGATGAATATATTTATATAGACTCTTATGCTTGGTCGGGAGCTTCAGGGTCCGGTATATTCTCAGAAAATGGCAAGCTAATAGGCTATATAGTGGCAATAGATGTAGGCGCCACCGAATTTGGAGCGCAAGTTTTAGAGAACATCATATTTGTGGTTCCGACTTATCGTGTTGACTGGGCTTTTCTTTTTAGATAGGACTTCATACGTATGAGGCTTTTGCATACTAATTAAATAAATTAGGTAGACTTTACTAAATGAGCTTTAAGAAACCATACAAAGAGTGTTATAATGATATAACCCACAAGATCAAGACAATCGAAAACAAATTGACAGAGATGCGACTCAAAATCGAAGAAATAAAAACAAACTTACAACAAAATGAAAACTTCGAAGTAGCATCTGATATCGAGAATGTCCAGACTGACATTTCCGATTTGTTAATGTTTACAACTCAAGGAGAAATTAATGAGTAACGATGAAATTGCAGAACTGGTCCCAGCCGAGGATTCAGAAGATTTAAAACCGAAGCCCCCACCGCGCCTAGCACCCCGGGGTATTAGGACTTTTACTGTATGCCGGCAAGTAGATGAGACTGGCGTAAGTGGCGAAGGTGTTGTGATTGAGGGCGTTGAATTAGCGTCAGGTCACTGTATAGTCCACTGGCTTTACCCACCGCCTCGCGGCGGCATCGCTATTTTTGACTCTCTAGAAGATTTTTTAAAAGTTCATGTAAAACCTCACCCCTCAAACAAAACCATAATTACGTTTGAAGATGGTGAACAAACTATTTACGACGGAGGATAGAACAAATGGCATATAAATATTCAGTTGGAAGAAGAGACTTCGGAGACATCGACTACGAGGGTGACGACAACACACAGATAGATTTTGATATTGATTATATTGGGCTTGTGACAAATGGAGTTCGCATTCTTTCGGTTTCTGGATCAAGAGTGGGAATTGGAACAGACGCGGCATCTGGTGAACTGCTTAATATAAATGCCGCTTCTGATGGCGATGAATGCTTTATACAATTTCAAGAAGGTGGTGCTGACAGAGCGAAAGTCGGCATAAATACATCTAACAACTTGGTATTACATAATCAATTTACAAATAAGCACATTGTTTTTAAAGTAAATGACGAGGGCAACACCCGAGAGGGATTGCGAATAAATGGAGCCGTCCCAGAAGTGGTGGTCAATGAGGGGTCGGATTCTTTGGTGGATTTCAGGGTAGAGGGTGACGGACAAACACACCTATTCTTTACAGACGGAGCCAATGATCGAGTCGGCATCAGCACTGGTACCCCGCACAGTGGACTGCAAATTGACAACTCAGTAGCCTTTGCAGCGCGCACAATCACACAGAATCATACGGCGACAGCCGGCGACCACACCATCTTTGCTAACGCATCCAGTACGAACATAACCGTGGCCCTTCCCACTGCTGCTAATATCATAGGGCGCCAATACATAATTAAGCGCGTCGATTCCAGCGTAAATAGCGTGACAATAGATCCAAATGGCTCCGAGACAATTGAAGGAGCCTCGACAATGGCACTTCCCGATCAGCGTTCTGTTGTTATACAATCTGACAATAACAACTGGTGGATAGTGGCAGAGTATATCTCACCTCCGTGATGCATATAGACAATTAGGAACTAATTACTATTATGAACAAATGGTTAAAATATCTTGATGAGGCAAGAAGGAGCCGACCAATCAGGAATAATAGGCAGGTATCAAACGAGCCATATCAGCAGGCAGTTAAAAAAGGTTACGTCAAAGACAGGAATAAGTATTTGAAGGGTGGTCCCGTTTCTACGAGCGCAGGCGGTTCAGGATACACGCAGAAGCCGGCAAATAGTCGCTCCCTTAACGCCCCACCTATCGGCGAAGACGTCGAACCTGAGAGCTTTGAGAAGAATTCTACGCTTGAGCCTGTAATATGGAGTGAAAACAAGATAAATGAGCAAGTACGAAACAAGATGCTCAAGATCGCCGAAGACTTTATGGAAGGGCTAGATATATCAGCCAAGGTGGAAGATATTAGGTTAACTGGCTCATTGGCAAACTATAACTGGTCTAAGTATTCTGATGTTGACTTACACATAGTCGTTGACTTTTCATTACTTGACGACGATTTAGAGTTAGTTAAGGCGTATTTTGATGAGGCTAGGATGCGATGGAACGACAACCACAGCATAAAAATTGAGGGCTATGATGTTGAAATATATGTGGAAGATAAGCTAGAGAAACATGAATCTTCTGGGATCTACTCAGTGTTGAACAATGAGTGGGTGGTAACACCCGACCCATCCAGCGTCAGTATTGATTTTGACACAGCCAGAAAAAAGAGCAACAGCATAGCTACAAAAATAAATTTAGTCTCACACATAGTAGATAATAAGAGTTATGACGCAGCCCTTCGCGCAATAGATACGATTAAAAAAGAAATACGCAGGCTACGACGCGCGGGACTCCATAGCCCAGCCCGAGAGTTTTCGGCTGAGAATATCGCATTTAAAATACTTAGAAGAGAAGAATCTCTGAAAAAGCTTAACGATTTGAAAAAATTGGCGTATGATAAGATGATGTCCATTGAACCAAATGAGAGTGATATATGAAATACACCGCCATAGAAGAAAGCGAACGCGTTTCTCCCGGTGAGTATTTGTTTCATGAACCCACGCAGGAGGTAGTTTTGTGTGGCTCCGTGATTTACGATAACAAAATTATAAAAGCTTTGGGAAGTAAAGGAATGTTATCCGACAAATTTGAAAACTATAAAAAGATAAGATTAACAAAACAAGAGAAGATTGCTACGCACCAAACGCAGTGCAAAGGGTGTGGCGGGTGAAGGATATCGCCAGCTCCATGCTCGATTTTTGTATAATACAAACTCAGGTCTTAAAAGATCGAGAGCAGGATTTGAGAAAGCAAATACTAAATTGTAAACTCCAAAGGGAATATCTAGAGTCCATGATCCGTGACATAGGAACAGTCCCCAATAAGGAAAAAGAACTTATAATGGCAAAGGAATAGCTTTATGGCCCGAAACAGAAAAGAACTTGACGTAGGCATTTTTGCTCAAACACTTAACAACATCGAAGAATTCGCCAACAACATTTATATGGCTCAGTATTTACAAGAAGTCGTAGAGGGTCATATGAGGTTAGAGCAAGAATACCACCAAGCAATTTTAGCTGACGACCCTGACGCCATCGCCGTTAAAGAGGCCGAGATGGAAGTATACAGCAACTCGTTCGCCTTAACTTATCATCTTTTTGACGGCGCCGAAATCCTACAATGACTAAAATATACACTTATTGTCTTTTTGACAACAAAGAAGTTTTCTACGGTGTTTATTCTTCTTTGAAAGCGGTACACCGCGATGCTATAAAGATATGCAACAGGGGTACGACAAGGGTATTGATGGAGTATAACAAAGAAATGCGCCCAGCTAATTTAACAGAGTTGCGCAACGTGCTAAAAGGCGAGTGTGATGTTTACGTGCTGTATAAATCTGATGCAGCATACGCTAAAATTCTAAAAACGAAGCTGAGAGAGTAAATGAGCGAGATATATATAGTCTATGGTATAACAGACTGCCCCGCGTGTCTCAGAGCATGCGCGGATTTAATGGAGCTTGACAGACAATACGTGTTTGTTGAGATGGACTTCTCCTCGGAATACAGAAACCTAATCAAAGAGAAGTATAATTGGGGTACTTTTCCAATCATAGTAACTCTTTCAAACACGGCCGAAAATGTGATCGGGGGCTATAGCGAGTTGTCCGCTTTGGGCGCCCCAAAACAAAAATCAGCCGATTAGAGCTTTAAAAAAACACCGAGCAGGTGCTTAAAATAGTTGCTTTATATTTACTGTATGGTCCTTAAACGCGGTGATTTGATTCGGTGGGTAGCTGATCACGACATATATGAAGCCTCCGGTGACGTTTTAATCGGTCTGAAACCTAATTATAGGCATGGGATCATCATAGAAGTTTCCGTAAAAGATACTGATGCTGTGATGGTTTATTGTTATGACTGCAAAAAAAGAAGGGAGGGCAATTGGATGATACTTGACACAAAGCACGACGGCATTAAACTTTTGAGTGGAAGGTCTAATGGCTAACATTTTCTTTAACGGCGAAAAACTATCCAAGCAAGAAGCAATCAACACCCTAACTGTTGAAATATCAAATTACTTTGATGGCAGATATGAAGTGAGGGCCAATTCGGATGACGGAGGTTCTGTCTTAGAGGTCTTTGTCGAAGTCCCGATTGTTAATACCCCGATTTTAGAACAACACCCGGATTTTCCGCTTTTTGAGGTTATTCCGAAATGGGCCGGCTGGCGATGCCAGATAGTAAAATGCCCAGTTGGATATATCGACGCAATTTTATTAGCACCGGAAGTTGATGACTACTGACAAGCTCCTTACAAAATTAAGTTGACTTATCTCGGTAGGCTGCTATATTGTAAAGATAGAAAGGAAAATATATGAGTTCCCGAGTAAAAATAGAAGAAGCCTTGTCCCGCTCTGTTTGCGGAGGCTGGGATCGTGAGTTTCTTGAGTCGATACTGTCGCAACTCTCCAAGAATAAAAAACTTTCAGCCAAGCAAGGACTGACGATAGGAAAAGTTCTGGCCCGCAACAACGCAGAAGCAGAGAAAGTACATGGTAGTTGGTCCACGGTGTACGAAGAAAAATATGCCAAAGATGCTCAAGTGTTGGCTAAATACCACAAACAGCAGCCCTACTACCGTAGCATGGCAGAAGATATTTTACGTAACCGTGTTCCCGAGCGTAATAAGTTTCTTCGCATGTACGAAAATAAATACTCAAAGAAAGTGTTGTCACAGCATCGTGCGGAGCCGAAATATAATGTTGGAGACTACGTGGTGGCGCGCGCTGGTCTTGATTCTTACAAGCATGTCGAGTTTCAAGGCGCCCAGATGACGTGGGTTGTGCAGAATCGAATCACCGCCAACTTTAAGAAGCGCGGGGGTTTTGTGCTAGAAATCTGTGAAGACATCAGAAATGCGGCCAAGGGTGCCAAGAGGTATAAACTCCTAACGATTGGAGAAAGAGAATCTATCATAATCGAAGAAAGGCACATCAAACACTCACGTAAAATACAACGAAAATAGTCCTTGACTCAGGCTACGAAACGGGCTATAATGTATTATATGGCTGATTGGTGGAATGGTATACACAGGAGACTTAAAATCTCCCGCCCGTTTGGGCTTGCGGGTTCGAGTCCCGCATCAGCTACCATTTATGGGTTGTTAGCTCAGTTGGCAGAGCATCGGACTTTTAATCCGTAGGCCGTGGGTTCAAATCCCACACAACCCACCATTTTACATAGGCTCTTAGCTCAGTTGGTCAGAGCGTCCCGCTCATAACGGGGTGGTCCTCGGTTCAAGCCCGAGAGAGCCTACCATTTAATAGGAGAAAAAATGACATACACAGTTATTTATGAAGAACAAACCACCGGAAACATGGGTACATTTACATTCGTATCAAGACGACATGATAAAAGCTATGCATGGGCAGAGTTTGAGAAAGAGTATGCACAAGAGGGGCAGACACCCATTATGATCATGCCGGGAAACCATCTTGTGTATTTTGCGTCTGACATTTCTTTTACAAATGTCGCTTGACTTAAACAGTAATTTAAGTTATATTACTAACATGCACCCTTAGCTCAGCTGGATAGAGCATCGGCCTTCTAAGCCGAGGGCCGTTGGTTCAAGTCCAACAGGGTGTACCATACGGGTGTAGCTCAGAGGTAAGAGCAGTCGTCTTATATGCGATTGGTCGCAGGTTCAAATCCTGCCTCCCGTACCAAAAATCGACAACAAACAAAGGAACAAGACAAAATGGGATACCACGATAGACCGCCGGACTATATGAAAACTGGAATGGCAGTAGTTAATCCTCTGATTAGAATAGAAAAAAAGCTCAAGGAAGTACAGGAAGTTCTCGATAATATCAGCGACTATTCGATCCTTTCAGCGACTGACTTGAAGGCCAAGATTCAAAAAGTTCTCGATGGCGAGGCAGAGTGAACGATTTTTATCTTAGCAAGGGTACGATCCCCCGAGAATGTAAACAAGCGGAAGATTTGAGGTCTTCGCTGCGTGAATACGCAAGAAAGAGGCTCCTTCACGTATCGGATATATGCCTTGAACACCCTAGCGACAATTTTAGAAGGGAATTCGGCTTGCTTCATCTGCGTTATGCAAATATGGTTTTTGTTGTAACTGAGGCGGTACAAGATGTTGATTATCTCATTCGCTCGGTAATTACTTGGATTCAGCATGATTTTGATAACGCTATGACCGGCGCGCAGAAGGAGGCAGCGGGCCTATGTGGCGCGGAACTTACGAAAATAGTGGCCCTGCACAACTAACTTAAATGAAAACTGGCGACCTTGTAAAATATATCCCGACTGCATCTACCACATTTAAGTGGGAGACATACATAAATACAGAAAGCAGAAATCCAGGTATTATTATAAAAGAGGTTGACCGCGGCGCTATTGCGACACGTCGCTTTCTGGTTCGCTGGCACAATGGAAAGGTCACCGAAGAGTGGGCAAGCTACTTAGAGCCTCTTAACAACTCCTTGACAGCATAAACCTTGACCACCAGCACATTCGGTGCTATATTATATGTGTAGAAAGGAGAAAAGTCTATGATCGAAGTTGGATGTTTAGTAACAAATCGCTGGTTCCCTATGCAAAAGGTATATGTGGTTATTGATGAAATCGGCGAACACGCTCTCGTTGCGTGTCAAGAGAACATGCAAACGGCATGGGCCGAAAAGAAAGCATTGAAGGTGATCGGATGAGTTGGCCACACTGTTTTGACTGCGGTGAAGAGTTCAACCCCAAGCGTAGAGCCTTGGGGTATGAGCATTGTTTGGAGTGCGGCGAGCAGTACGCACAAGAAACCGCCGAGCATAGGAAGAAATGTACAGCACCGCTTTATAACAAGGGTGCATATCAGTATGTGAGTAGCATGCAAGACGCACGAAATGCGGGCAGGTAGTTGACATTCTCTTGACTTGACGGTGAGGGGTATCGGTGCTATATTATATGTATAAGGAGAAGAAATGAAAGTTTGGGTTATGCAAGGAAGTTACGAAGGTGAGATGTTTAGCAGTGTCCACATGACACAGAAAGGTTGTGCGCTGGCGTGTATTGCTGATATAACAGAGTTTCATGGTATCGACGATGACGAAACCGCGTTGAGTGTGATGAATAATACATATCACGGCGAGACTGAAGAATACAAAGAGCCTATTGAGTGGGATCAGGAGAAGCTGAAAGAAATGACCAGCGAACAGCTTTGGAAGATTTTTGCTGACTGGTGTGAAATGAGTTGGGATCGAATGGCAGATCGTAGCTATAACCTTGACGCAAATGCTGTGGAGATCCAAGCATGATGAACATTTGGGTAGTACGACAGACTTGCCTGTATGACAATGAAAGCTATGTGTCATCGCACTTGACGGAGAAGGGTGCTTTGATCACAGCAATCAAAACAGTGCGTTCAGATATGTGTGACGGCATTGACGAGGATGAGATGGAAGATATGCGTCCCGGCTTGCCTCACAACCCCGAGGAGGATTTAATGCAATACAGCAGCGAGCAGCTTCGCGGTATTGTTGAGGACTGGTGGGAGTATTCGTGGGACATTAACGAACAGGCGCAGTATCAGATTTATGAAACACAGGTGGAAGGATGAAAGTTTTAACTACATTTATTTTAGTGGGAATGGTTGACTCTCACGATGCTCATTTCGCGACCGTGGAACTAAATACTACACCAGCATCTAATGGTGGACCCGCGACAGCGGTGATGCCAGTGGCCGCTTTCCCGTGTGAGATTTACGAAGGTAAAGTTTTCTATGTGGTAAAGCTGCACGACGAACAAGATGCGGTCATCGTATGCCAAAAGGAGCCAGAAGATGAAGAACCCCGACGAGGAAAGACTGATTGACGAGTGCATCGAGTCATATCGGAGAATGATAATGATGCATCGACAGAGTATTATTCGGCTGACGCGCCAGAAACTTATAGAGCGTGAGCCTTGCAAAGAATGTTTTGATTATGAGATTATAAATGAAAGTGGGCGATCTGGTGAGGATGATAAATGATCCGACTACGTGGTTGGGGCATGGGATAGTTTTGGAGATCGGCAACACTACCCCTCACCTTCATCGAGCGAGGGTTCGATGGTTTGATGACTGGGACGATGAGTTGATAGAGTGGGTTCGTATAAGAACAATGGAGGTTCTAAGTGAAAGTATGTAGGTTTATAACCAGAACTTTCTTTGATGCTCTGTTTATCTATTGTAGCTATTATATCTTTTCGTCTATTTTCTGGATGGCGTTACAATGAAAGTAGGTGACTTGGTAAGGTTTGAGAGCGCGCTTAACGATAGCATGGATCATTACACCGTGGAACACGGTTTGGTGACTCAAATATCAAAGACTGGACACGACACCATATCAGCCCAAGTTTTATTCAACGATGGGGAGACTTGGTGGGTTGATTCTGGAAGGCTGGAGGTGATAAGTGAAGCCGGGTGACAAAGTAAAAATGTCTCCGATGTGGAAGTATGAAGAAGCCATGGGCGAGATCGAGAAAATAACAGAAAGTTATGTTATTGTCAAGTGGGTTGATATTCCCGGTCAATGGCATTATACTAAAGAACAAGCACAAAGATTGGAGATCATAAATGAAGATAGGTGACTTAGTTAAACTTAAATCAATGCATCGTCGGCAAGCCCCGCGTGCAGGTTTGATCGTTGATTTGATAGAAAAGAAGTGTTGGCGTACAGGCGAGCTTGGCAATAAGGTAGACTGGAATAAAGTTGACCCCGAGCCACACGCAGTCGTTTTAGTCAATGGCAAAAAGTTGACCTTGCCTATGGTGGATTTAGAGGCTGTTAATGAGGGTCGGTAACTTAGTTAAGAGAAGGGATGATCACGTACACCACGGTATTGTTGTGGAGGTTGGTCCCCAAGAGACAGCGACTGATCACGGTTCTACTGTGGCTAAAGTTCAATGGAACGATGGCGATTTGACTTGTGAGTTTATAAAGATGCTTGAGGTTCTGAGTGAAGGTCGGTGATCTCATATCGTTCAAGCCGATTGACTTTGGTTTAGAAGACTGGTCAAACCCGTGCATTGTTATGAGCGAGTATGAAAGCCCCAACGAGGGGCTGTGGTCTGTTTGGTGCGATGGGGTCTTTTGCGTCATAGATGACACCAACTATGAAATACTGCACTTGACAGGTTCTTGACTTGACGCGGGAGCAAATGGGTGCTATATTATAAGAATAAGGAGAGAAAATGAAAGTAGGTGATTTGGTGAAAGTCCGATCAAAGTTTGGAGGCTATAAAAACGGCATCGTTTTAGAAGTCAAGCAGGACGACTATAACTTTGTGACGATTGTGCAGCCGTCCGATGGTTCGCGTCAGCTTTACGCTCACCCTACCGACTTGGAGGTATTAAATGAAAGTAGGTGATTTGGTAACATTGTCAACGTATGCACTGTGTTCTGAGCCGATGTGGCGATGGAAACGAAAGATATGGAATGAAAAACATTCTCTTGTGGGTCTGGTTGTGAAGATTGAAGCAAACCCCAACATCCAGTCGTGGACATCCAAGAATGAAAGCACGTATTATTATATTAACTGGATGCAGAAAGATGGCCCACCGAGTCGCTGGAACAATACGGCCATTGGCAGGTTGCAGGGATATTTCCTGCGTAAAGATTTGAAGTTTGTGAAGTGAAACAAAGGAAAACAAGAATGATGACAAACGAGTTTTTTAATACAGCAGGATCCGACCGCAACCGAGAGGTTGTGTGTGCCGATGGTTTTAAGATGAGCGTGCAAGCTCATGCCGGTGCATATTGCCTACCTCGTATGAGTGGCGCACCCGTCTATCGAGAGGTAGAAGTAGGTTTTCCGAGCAAACGCGAAGAAATGCTAATGAAATACGCAGAAGCGCCAGGTGACCCAACCGGAACGGTTTATGCGTATGTGCCGGTCCAAGTTGTGACGAACGTGATAGCAAAGCACGGCGGTATTGTTGACGGCGAGATCCCAAGAGGTGTTGCACCTATCGGTGTGCATTTCGTCGTTGACGATTAGCTGACAACTCAGACGTTGACAGCAGCGCGCAAATCCACTATATTATAAGTATAGAAAGGAGAAATACATATGGGTTATCGTTCAGAAGTTATCTTGGCAGTCGGTCCAGAGGTTATGCCTCAGTTTATGGTCACAATGGCAAAGTCACCAGAGGCTCGTGAGTTGTGTTGGGCAGATCACGATGAAATGGTTAAGGATTATTGCGACATCAAGGGCGCGTTCCTGTTCCGTTGGGGCGGCATCAAGTGGTATGATAGTTACGAGTGCGTGCAAGCCCTTGTAGACTTTATGGATTGGTGTGAGGGCGAGCGCATTGAAGTCGAGGGCAAGGAAGTTGATGCTTCCGAGTATTATCGCTTCGTTCGTATCGGAGAGGAAATGGACGACAACGAGGTTCAAGGTTGGGGATTTGACATCCACATCGAGCGCAGCGCCACGTATTAGTACCAGCCCGATCGCGCGATTTTTCTCGCCAAAATTTTCCTTTTACAAACGCCTGACAAACGCAACATTGACAACACCCCCGCACTCCGTTATAATATAAGTATGAAAATGACAATCGTTATAGACTCTGAGGACAGAGAAGGCATCGACGCCGCACTAAAGATTGCGCGCTTGATGCATGTGAAGTATGTGGGTACGGCAGCGGCGCACAAAGAATCATTCGGGAAGATTGAGTTTATCAAGATGCTCCGCAAGTTTATGAAAGAGTCCATCGAACACCTTGACGATCCCGATTCTGGACAGATCAAGGACATTAACGACATGGGCAACCTCCGCAACGCAAAGCGTTTCGCTGACCGTATCTTTAGAGGTGAACGATGAAGCGCATTAAAAAAGGCGATCTAGTGAAGATGCACACGCATGACACGGGACTTGTCGGCATTGTAGTGGACAGGCACCCTAAAGCCATTTCCACCACACCGGCACAAGTCGGTATCATATGGGCCGGAGGTTCAGGCAAAATGGACTGGGAACCCGAAGGATGGTTGGAGGTAGTAAGTGAAAGTAGATGAAAAAATAATCGTATTCGTGAGCGTTGGGGGCATTATCACCGCCCTCGCCTGCATCATCTTTACACTGCGCGGTATGCTGTGAAAGTAGGCGATCTAGTAAAAGCAAGCCTTCCCGATGTGATCAATGTTCACGGCGTTCACCTTGTTGTGAAGTCACGAATAAACTGGGTTAAAATACTTGGGTGTGGAATGTGGATTCGATGGGCTGACTTGGAGGTGGTTAGTGTTTGAGTTTATCGCGCGCCTGTTCAGGACAGATCCGGGTTCAAAGATCCGCAAGGAGAGAGATAGAAAGTATAAAGAAGCCGTCCAGTTGCAAAGAGATGGCAAGCTGCGAGAGTATGCAAAGATTATGAAAGAGATCAAAGCACTTGAAGACGAGTACATTGAGGTCACTAGTGCAAGTGGGTGAACTGGTAAAATATAGGAACACCAAGTCAAAAGATTGCGGCATTGTATTGGAGAACGGTGATTACGCATTTGCATGCGATGTGTTTGTTTATTGGTTTAGTAGACAATCAGCAAGCGCCGAAAGATCCGGCGATATGAAAGTCTTGACAATCGCTTGACAAAAATCGCATAGACAAAACCTGAATGGAGGTTATATTATATAAGATGGAGAAGAGAACACACAACACCCAACACAAAGGAGGGGTAATATGGTAGGAGATCACGTTATTGACTTGCTTACTAATAAGCTAGCACATGTCATTGATCGACCAACTGAAACCGAAGTGGTTTTAGAGGTTGTACTGCCGAAGGCTCAAGGGGGAGGAACGATTATTTCGCATGTAACGCGAAAGTATTGGGAAGTCTCACGATTGCCTTCATTTCAACGGCGCCGCCACACCGGCCGCCGGTAAAAGGTTCGCCCGCAACCTTAATGCGGGCATCTCTCACATCTTCTTGACACGAAAAAACTTGCGGCAACCGCTTCGCGGTGTTATATTATATGTATGAAAGGGAGAGTTATGCAAGTCGGCAGTTTGGTTCGTGAGACTATGGATGGTAACGTCGGGGTCATCTTGGCATGGGAGAATGACGGCTGGCTCGTCAACTTCCCGAAGCACGGCATGGTGTTCCACATGCTGCCGAGACTCTTGGAGGTGGTTGATGAAAGTCGGTGATTTGGTTAGATGTGCAACGGTTGCTGGTACACCCATGGGCTTGATTGTGGAGCGATCCGAGTCTCGGCACGTGCTACATGTATTACTCAGGTGGGGTGGCAAAATGATTACCGCATGTTTTCAGGTCCACCAATTGGAGTTAGTCAATGCAAGTCGGTGATCTGATTAGCGTGAAGCTGCCGAGCATACAACCATACATCGGATTAGCTATCAAAGCCAATGACAGGGGCGACGTCTTAGTACGCTCGATGGATGGAAGCCTTGAGTATTGGGTTAATAGTTGGGGCGGGAAGGTTATCAATGCAAGTCGGTGATCTGGTACACATGCCCGGTGCTATTGAAAAAGCAACAGGTATCATTTTGCGAACAAAGCCTGATGGCATCAATCGCGGTACTCCAAGATTGGAGCGAGTTAAAGTTTATTGGATTGAAGATGCAGAGGCATCATGGGAGCCTATCAAGTGGTTGGCGGTTATCAATGCAAGTAGGTGATTTAGTTAGACATTTTCTTACTGAGCAGATCGGCATTGTGCTGACGGTAGTGGTAGCCAAGCCTCGCCGCAGCATAGCATCTATCCAAGTGTTGTGGACAACACAGGGCGATTCGCTTTTCGGTCCCGGTCGCAAAGAGTGGTGCGATATAAAAAGTTTGGATCTCTTGACAACTGCTTGACACAATATCGCTTGCTAAACGCTGTCATCGCGTTATATTATAAGTATAGAAAGGAGAAAATATATGTCTTGGTCTGGAACCGTAACCTGCTCACACTGCTATCAACGCGGACACAATAAACGCAAGTGTCCATCGCTCACAGAAGAAATCAAAGGCAAGTACGATGGTAATAGTCGTATGGCTGTGAAAGAACGCGCCGCCGGCAACGAAAACGATGCCCGGTGGTATGACGAACGCGCCGAAATGTATCGCCAGCAATACCTAAAGCGCACCAAGATCGATCTTGCTACCGGCGAGAAGGTTACCAACAAGGCAGCTAAAGCCGCACGCATGAAGAAAGTGACTTGTGGATACTGTAAAGAGCGCGGCCACACTCGCCGGGTCTGTCAGCATGTCAAGCGCGACAAACAAATCTTTGTTGAGGAAACACGGCGCATGCGTATCGCCGCATTGGAATCTGCTCGCTCGACTGGCATTGGGCTTGGCTCGATGATCCCTATCCGTTCAACTGGCTATGATGTTGACGGTGAGTGGAGGCGCGACATTTTGACCATGCGCTATGTCCAGTCGGTTCTTTGGGATGACTGCCACGCAAACCGCACTGCCCTAATCGTCAAGCATATTGACGCGCGCAAACTCGGTGCAGCAAACCAGTCGCCATACACATCGCGCGACCAGATACAAAAGCTGGTGCAGGCTAATAGTGCCGCACTGCGTTACGCAGATGCCGAGGGGCAGAAGCTTCCAGTGTCGTCGCTCGTCCCTACGCTTGACCCGCCGAAGGGCTGGCTACAGCCGACCGAGCAAAGCCTAAAGGTTGCTATCAAGCAGGCATTTCCGACGAAGGGCAACGACTACGCAAAGTCGCGAAACTATGAATACTCGTATCCAAGTGGGATCACCCAAGAGATCATCGAGGCCCTTGGATTGCAAGAACATTACAGCACTTGACATTTCCCTGACACCTCTCGCCTTGACTTATGGGCGAGAGCGGTTATATTATAAGGGTAAGAAAGAGAAAGAAAAGTTGTCACCCGATAACAAAAACCTCTGACATTTACCTGACACGAAAAACCTTGACTCAAATGCCATTCGGTGTTATATTTATAGAGTAAGGTAAAGAACACAAACACTCTCAAACTGGAGACTCACACCATGGCTATCGACTTCGCAACATTCCTCACAGTCGCACCTCACGTACTTAACTCGCGCCTTCCGGTGCTTATCCGCGGCCGTCACGGTGTCGGCAAATCTGAGGTCGTCTACATGATCGCAGAGCAGCGCGAGTTGCCAGTGGTAGAGCGTCGCGCTTCACAGATGACAGAGGGCGATCTTCTCGGTCTGCCCGACACGGCCGAGACTTCCATCAATGGCCGTAAGGCTACCACTTGGAACGCTCCCGACTGGCTGGTTACAGCCTGCGAGCAACCTGTGTTGTTGTTCCTCGATGAAGTGGACCGCGCGACTCAAGAAGTTCGTCAAGGTTTGTTTGAGCTTACCGATAGTCGCAAGATTAACGGTTGGCACCTACACCCTGAGACTTTGGTAGTCGCGGCCGTCAATGGTGGCGAGCATGGCGCTCAATACCAAGTTGGTGAAATGGACCCGGCAGAGCTTGACCGCTGGACCGTCTTCGACGTGGAGCCTTCCACAGAAGATTGGCTCAAGTGGGCCAACGACCGTATCCCGTCCGTAGTGTGGGACTTCGTAAATCACAACCGTAAGCACTTGGAGCATGAGGGTGACTTTGAGCCTAATAAGGTTTACCCGTCACGCCGGTCATGGGCGCGGTATTGTGACACCGCCGATTCGGTTGGTGTATTCGATGAAGGTGGCGATCGTGACATGCTATTTAACCTTGCAACGGCATTTGTCGGCTTTGAAGCTGCTGTATCGCTCCGCGACTTTGTTGAGAAGTACGAATGGCAGGTAACTATTGAGGATATTCTTGATAACGGTGATCTTTCCAAGTGTGAAAAGTGGGGCATCAATGATCATTCAGCTATGATCGAGAAGTTTGAGGCATCCAAGGTGTTTGCTGAAGACTTGAACGATGAGCAGGTGACTAACCTCGCGGAATACTTCGTGTCACTCCCATCTGAGGTAGCTATGAAGCTGTGGACTGTACTCGGTGACACCGACAACATTAACAACGTCGTTGCACTGCACAAAGCAGAAGCATCCGATGGAAAGCGGGTAGCGGATCACCTTGTAGAGATCCTTGGTGGGGGCGATGCATAGTAGCGTAAGGCGGCCACCACTTAGACCGCCAAGGATCGGGGACATAGTTAGCCTCTCCGGTCCCGGTGGTATGGGTCGCCAGTACAAGCGAGTGCATGGTGTGGGCATCGTGACCGGCGTACACAAGCCATCACAGCAAAGAAAACTTTACGAGGTTAAATGGTTGAAGAGCGAGGAACGTATGAGGTTCCACGAAGAAGACCTAATAATAATATCCGATGTGGACCGACAAACTTAAAATAGGCGACCTTGTATGGTCGCGCCGAGACGATAAGCCCGCGATCATCCTCGACACAGCGGAAACGGCGCGCGCCAAGTATGGCGATCTGGTAAATAAGCGCATGGAGTTCAAGCTGCACGTTGACGGCCAACAGGGATGGCTGGACGAGGTTAAACTTAGAGCCTTGTATAAGATCCCTTGACATTTGCTTGACACAATATCGCTTGCCAAACATTGCCAACACGTTATATTATAAGAGTAAGGAAAAGAACAATGACTGACGATACCAAAAAGCCCTTCAATCTCAACATGCACACCGCTCGCTTGCTTATGCGCGAGCCGTTCTTCGCCGCGCTCTCGCGTCGTATCGACAAGATTGCATCCACGGCGATCCCGACTGCGGGCGTCCGTGTCAACCCTGACAGCGCGCAGTTTGAGCTGCTATACAACCCTGAGTTTTTCGCGCAACTTGACGATAATCACAAGCTGGGTATCCTCAAGCATGAGTTTTACCACTTGATTTTTGAGCATGTGACCAGCCGCAAGCCTGCCGATGGCCTCAAGCGTATTGATAACATCGCTATGGATCTGGCTATCAACTGCCATATTGCTAACGAGTTGCCAAGCGATGCGAACCCCGGCCCGACTATCGGCAAGGAGCCTATGAAGGCATGTATCCCCGGTGAAGGTATGTTTAAGGATCTGCCACCGTTCAAGTCTTACGAGTGGTATCTTGAGGCTCTTAAAAAGATGAAAGATGAGCAAGAAGATCAAGAAGGTGGCAAGGGCCAACCCGGAGAACCCGGATCCGGCGATCCTTTTGGTGACATGGATTCTCTAGATTCACATGACGAGTTTGGTGATGCCGATGGTACGACTCAAGAGATTGCCAAGGAACGCATGAAGGACTCACTTAAGAAAGCAGCCGAAGAAGCTGAGAAATCCCGTAACTGGGGTTCGGTGTCTTCGTCGATGCGTCAGGATATTATGGACCGGATCGCCTCTAAGATCGATTGGCGCAAAGTTCTTCGATACTTCGTCAAAACAAGCCAGCGCGCAGACAAGCGCAGTACACCGCGCCGCCTTAACAAGCGTTACCCTCGGATGCATCCGGGCAAGCGTGTCCGTCGCCAAGCCAAGATCGCTATCTCTATCGATCAGTCTGGTTCTGTTGACGATGCCATGCTGGCCGCGTTCTTCTCCGAGCTTAACAAGCTGGCTGAGATTGCCGAGTTTACCGTGATCCCCTTTGATACTCGCGTTGCCGAGGATAAGGTTTATACTTGGAAGAAAGGACAGAGCAAGAAGACCGAGCGCGTTCTTCAAGGTGGTACGTGCTTCAACGCTCCAACCAAGTATGTGAATAGTGGTAACTTTGACGGTCACATTATCCTGACCGATCTCATGGCACCCAAACCCGTAGCCTCCAAATGCCAGCGTATGTGGATGACAACCAAACAGCACGCAGCGCGCCCATACTTTTCAACCAATGAACGTATCATAGCTATCGACGGCTAAGGGTACGTTAAACTTTCTCGAACAAAGGAGAGAAAATAATGCCATTCGCAGGACCAAGAACAAATAACGATGGTGTCATCAAAGCATGGCAAAATGGCGTAAGTGCGCGTAATCACAGGTATTCTTTGAGTAGTGTATCGTATCCGAATGGAAGCGCGGAGCTATTTAGCTATGACTTAAAGATCGGGGAACGTACCCCGGCAGGAGTTTACGTCATCGCCGACTTCACCGCACCAGCCAAAGGCTTTCATTCTATGACAACTTCTTGTCATGTGAATCTCGCCAAATACACAACTGGCAACCCGGTGATCATGAATCCGCTGGTGTGGGAGTGTTCGCCAATGAGCGAAAGCAAGCCCTTTTGATGGAAGAGTTTAAGACTGGCGATCTGGTTCGCGTCCGGCCCGGTGTACATCAGGAAGGCATGCCCGATCATCGCCTTGGAATGATTGTCGAGAGCGAAGGCCATGACCCGCGATATTTAGATCAGGTTTATTACATTCTATTTCTTGGAACCACCAAGCCCATAAAGTTCCATAATATGTTCTTGGAACACTTTACATCTACCTGACATTTGAAACCTTGACGTTTCCGCTCAAGCGGTTATATTATATGTATAGAAAGGAGAAAAATCTATGCTAACAGCTATCCCACTTATCCGTACCGATGACGATTCTAACCTCACGCCTATCGAGCGCACGGCCATTGGCTGCGAGCAAATGATCACCGCTTTGATGATGCAAGCGACGATGGATGATCCACAGGTGACAGCCGCCGAGCGCGAAGTATACACAACTTTGAGTGTGGCGACCACTATCCCGGCCGAGGCATAAAATGGATTTACCTATTGTTGTCAGTATGAACCCAATGCTGTACACCGATCGTTCTGGCCAGAAGTGGGCTGTGTCTGGCCAGCATTGGGTTGAAGTGCCTGACACCCTGACTTTGGATCAGGTTGGTGACTATATGGTAGTAGCCGAGCGCGAGAAGCCCGCGCCACTTGCCGAGGTTCGCGCGTATGACGTTGTTGGAAGCAAGGGCGATACCTACACCGTGACCGACAACGGAGGAACGTGGACATGTACCTGCCCCGGCTTCGGTTGGCGACGGAAATGCAAACATGTCGAGACTCAGAAAAAAGGAATACAAGAATGAAGTATCTTATCCCACTGCTATTGATCGGGTGTGCAAGTCGCGCTAAACTGACCGGCACGGTCTTGGATGATCAAATGTATTTTAATCGGATGGTTCCGGTTGAAGTTATAAATGCGCCCGATTCTGCGACTTGGGTAAAACTCAACAAAAGACAGCTAAAATATGTCAAACCCGGCGACAAAGTTGTCTTTTACGTAAAGACGGTCAGAGTTGAATATGAAAGTCGGTGATCTGGTGACATATACCTTTCAACGGGGGCGATGGCTTAAAGGTCAATCGGTGCATGTTGGCCTGGTTGTCGAGACTGGAAAGTATACCGCCAACTGTGACGTTAAAGTTTTGTGGCAAGGTGAAACAAGACCAGATACCGAAACGCGCAAATATCTTTCACTTGTTGACAAGCCCCTGACAACTTAAACCTTGACGATCACCGCTTTCGGTGTTATATTATAAGAGTAAGAAAGGAAAACACAAACATGGGAAAGACTGCTATGATGATTTTACAAAACCGGGTTATGATGCTCGCCGTC
>Ga0206126_10001125_pt1 | contig 33203 bp, 32 predicted proteins | sample Helgoland_Spring_5_FD_148621 | JGI IMG/M metagenome (GOLD analysis project Ga0206126, IMG submission 148621) | Pelagic subsurface seawater microbial communities from Kabeltonne, Helgoland, North Sea - Helgoland_Spring_Bloom_20160412_1 | ecosystem: Environmental > Aquatic > Marine > Epipelagic ...
CTACTTATACTAAAGGAGTTTACTTCTTAGAAATCACAACTAATAATGGTGTGGTTAACAAGAAACTAATTCTTCAGTAAGAAGCTAGTTAATTCTTAATATTAAGAAGCCCGAGCATTTGCTCGGGCTTCTTTTTTTATATCTATATTAAGATGGGTGTATAAGATTTGTTTTCCAAAGTCTAGTTATAAAAATTAAAATAGCTTATTTTTGTGTCAAATAAAATTCAATATGAAATTAGTCAATCTATTTTTAGGACTAGGATTTTTTCTTAACTTAACAGTATCAGCAACTGATATTAAACTAACTGAAACTAGTAATCAACTAGTTATAACTGAAAAATCCCTGACGGAATTTACTTTTATCAATCATCTTTCTGAAATTCAAACTTTGAATGTGAAAACAGATGTTGGAGATTTTACAAAGATAATTGTTTCAGGATATGGGGAAAATGCACTAAGAGGTAATGCTGAATTACCAGTTCTAGAAGAATTGATTAATATTCCATTAGGAGCTGAGGTAGCTATTGAGATTGTAAATAAAGAAGAAAAAACAATTTTTTTATCAGAATATGGAATAAATAATAATATTTTCCCTTCACAGCCGTCTATTTCAAAAGGTGAAAATGCAGCTAATCTTCCTTTTTACTATAATGATGACTATTATTCAAACAATGATTTTCACACTCAAAAACTAATTACTACAGAGTATTTAGGAAAAATGAGAGGACAGCAATTAGCAAGAATTTCGGTTGCTCCCTTTCAGTATAATCCTGTAACTAATGAACTGAAAGTAGTTACTAAAATGGAGGTGAAAGTGATTTTTAAGAATACAGATATTACCGCACACTTAGCAAATAAACAAAAGTATTATTCACCAGAATTTGAACACTTATATAAAAGTTGTTTAAACTATCTTCCAATGCAAGAAAAGGAAGTGATTACTACTTCTCCTATAAAATATGTGATTATTTCAGATTCTGCTTTTCAGACAGCTTTACAGCCTTTAGTGGAGTGGAAAACTAAAAAGGGGTTTATGGTAGTTGAAGGGTATACTAATAATCCTTTAGTTGGAAATACTACTACATCAATTCATACTTATTTAAAAAATATGTATGATAATGCTACTGCAACTGATCCAGCTCCAACCTATTTGTTAATTGTAGGTGATATTGGGCAAGTTCCTTCCTTTAATAATGGAAATCATTTGTCTGACATGTACTTTTGTGAATTTGATGGTGGTGGAGATTTTTATCCTGAGATGTATTATGGAAGGTTTTCTGCTATTACTCCTGAAGATGTAGAAGTACAAGTGCATAAAACCTTAACGCATGAACGGTATACTTTTTCTGACCCTTCTTTTTTAGATGAAGTATTATTGGTAGCAGGTGTAGATGCTAATATGGCTCCTACTTATGGTAATGGACAAATAAACTATGGTACGGATAATTATTTTAATACAGCACATGGCTTAACAGTTTATAATTATTTGTATGGTTCTGGTACGCCTATTACTTCTGATATGCCAGGGGCGTCTGCAGCAATTATTGCTGATGTTAGTGCAGGTGTAGGTTTTGCAAATTATACAGCTCATTGTGGTTCGTCTGGTTGGTCAGATCCTAGTTTTTCTACTTCTGATGTTCCTGGATTGCAAAATAATGATGAATATGGTTTTGTAATAGGAAACTGTTGTCAATCTAATAAATTTGATGTTCCTGTTTGTTTTGGTGAGAGTTTATTAAGAGCGAATAATAAAGGTGCAGTTGGGTATATTGGTGGTTCAAATAATACATATTGGGATGAGGATTTTTGGTGGGCTGTTGGAAATGATAGTATTTCAGCAAACCCTACTTATGCAGGTACAGGTTTAGCTATGTTTGACTGTATGATGCATGAAAATGGAGAGCAACAGGAAGATTGGTTTATTACAGCAGGACAACTGATTCATTCAGGAAATTTAGCTGTTACACAGGCAGGTGGTGCAGAGCAGTATTATTGGGAAATTTATCATTTAATGGGAGACCCATCATTAATGCCTTATATTGGTGTGCCAACTACTCTTACTGTTACACATGATATTGCAGCACCAGTTGGGGTGAGTACTTTTACAGTAATTACTGAGGAGAATGCTTATGTTGCTATTTCCATGGGAGGACAGCTTTTGGATGCTCAATTTGCTGATTTTACCGGAATTGTAGATTTAAATTTCCCTCCAATTTCAAGTGTAGGTACTGTTGATGTAGTCGTAACTAAACAATTCAAACAGCCTTATATTGGTTCATTTCAATTAGGAACAACAGCTGTAATAGATACAGAATTTGATTTTGAAATTTTCCCAAATCCAACAATGGGTAGTTTTAATCTTACCTTTAATGATGCAAAAAATCATGGTGTTGAGATATATGATAATGCAGGTAGACTAATTGAAAAAATGGTAGATCAAAAAGGAGTAACTTCATTTGATATTGAAAAATACTCGGCAGGAACTTATACTGTAAAAGTAATACCTGAAGGGGTTACTTACCAAATTGTGAAACAATAATGGGAAAAGCTCTTGGTATTGATTATGGTACTAAACGCACAGGTATTGCAATTACGGATGTAATACAAATAATTGCTTCAGGGTTAACAACAGTCTCTACTCATAAGTTAGATGATTTTATTGCTAATTTAGTAATATCTGATGATATTGAGTGCTTTGTTGTAGGTGATCCTAAGAATTTAGATGGAAGTAATACGGATAGTACTGGGCATGTAAATGGTTTTGTAAAGCGTTTGCAAAAAACTTATCCTAGTATTCCTGTACATCAAATTGATGAACGCTTTACCTCTAAAATTGCAAAACAGAGTATTTTGGCTAGTGGTGTAAAAAGGAAAGGAAGGCAGAATAAAGCTCTAGTAGATGAGGTTAGTGCGACTATTATCTTGCAGAATTATTTAGATTACAAATAACTAGAGTTTTTTTCTAAGGAATTGCCCTGTAATAGATTTTTTGCATTTTATAATGTTTTCAGGAGTTCCTTCAAAAACTATTTGACCACCTTTATCTCCACCTTCTGGTCCTAAGTCAATAATCCAATCAGCACATTTTATTACATCTAAATTATGTTCAATACAAACAATGGAATGACCTTTTTCTATTAGCGCATAAAAGGAATTAAGTAATTTATTGATGTCATGAAAATGAAGCCCTGTTGTTGGTTCGTCAAAAATGAATAGTGTCTTTTCAGTTGCATTTCCTTTCCCTAAAAAGGAAGCCAATTTTATTCTTTGCGCTTCACCACCACTTAGTGTGTTGGAAGATTGCCCAAGTTTCACATAATTAAGCCCTACATCTTGCAAAGGTTGTAGTTTACGAGCAATACTCATTTCGTTATTGCTTTCAAAAAATGCTATAGCTTCATAAACAGATAAGTTTAATATATCCGAAATGTTTTTTTCGCCCACTTTTATTTCTAGTATCTCCTTTTTAAAACGCTTTCCTTTACAATGTTCACATTCCAAATGCACATCTGCCATGAACTGCATTTCTACTGTCGTTTCTCCTTCTCCCTTACATTGTTCGCATCTGCCGCCATCTACATTAAAGGAAAAGAATCCTGTCTTGTATTTTCTGGTTTCAGCTAAAGGTTGGCTAGCAAATAGTTTCCTAATATCGTCATATACTTTTATATAAGTTGCAGGATTCGATCTTGATGATTTTCCAATAGGGTTTTGGTCAATGAACTCTAGTTTAGTCAAGTTTTGTGTGCTGACGCTTATATTTTCATAACTTTTGTTGGCTTTACTGAAATTTCCAAAATGAGTATTCAATGCAGGTTTCAGTATATCCCGAACTAAGGTTGATTTTCCTGAGCCACTCATCCCTGTTACTAAGGTTAATCCGTTTAGTGGAAATTCAACATTTATATTTTTCAGGTTATGTTTATTGATTCCTTCTATGCTGATTTTATCATTAGAACTTCTTCTGATTTTAGGTGTAGGAATTTCTAACTTTCCTGATAAGTATTGAGTAGTTAAACTTTTTTTCTCTTTATGGATATCTTTTAGTTTACCTTGAAATATAATTTCACCACCATGTATTCCTGCCTCAGGACCAATATCAATTATTTGATCGGCTTGTTCCATTATTTCTTCATCATGTTCCACTACAATCACAGTATTCCCTATATCTCTTAGTTCTTTTAGGATCTTGATAAGGCGCTCTGTGTCTTTAGAGTGTAGCCCAATACTTGGCTCATCTAGTATATACATTGCACCTACTAGTGAACTTCCTATGGATGTGGCCAAGTTAATTCTTTGTGATTCCCCCCCTGATAAGGTGTTGGATTTCCTGTCTAATGTTAAGTAGCTTAAACCAACCTCATTTAAGTAGTGAAGTCTACTGCTGATTTCTTGTGTTAGTCTGTCAGAAACTTTGCTGTCAGTAGTATCTAGCTTTATATTTTTGAAGAATAATAAGGCTTCTCCAACATTCATTTTCACAATATCTGCTATGCTTGTATTGGCAATTTTCACATATAATGCATCTTTTCTTAATCTTGATCCACCACACTCATCACAATCTGTTTTTCCTCTGTAGCGAGCAATCAATACTCGGTTTTGTATTTTGTATTTATCACTTTCTAGTTTCTGAAAAAACTGATATATTCCTTTGCATTTGTTTTTTCCGTTCCAAAGGATGTCTTTTTCATCAGCTGTTAATTCATTGTATGGCCTGTGAACTGGGAAGTCAAATTTTGCAGCACGAATAATAAAACGATCTTTCCATTTGCTTAGCTTTTCACCACTCCAACAGCTTACCACTCCTTGGTAAACGGAAAGGTTTTCATTGGTGATTACTTTCTTTTTGTCAATTCCTAGTATAGATCCAAATCCTTCACATTTTTTGCAAGCACCATAGGGGTTATTAAAAGCAAAAAGATGTGTGCTGGGTTTTTCAAACTGCATACCATCTAGTTCAAACTTATTGGAGAAATGATGTATTTTTTCTTTTATTATAATGTTGCACTCTCCTTCTCCTTCAAAAAAAGCAGTTTGTACTGAGTCGGCAATTCTACCTTCATTGTCAGTATCATCAATTATAATTCGATCAATTACAATTTGAAGTGTATCTGAACTAACCTTAGTTTCTTTCTTTAATAAATCTTTAATTTTAGCTACTTCTCCTTGATGTATAACACGAGAGAACCCTTGTTGTCTTAAAACGGAAAGAATATTTTTATCATTTACTCCTTTGTATTTAGCTGAGATTATAATTACTTCTTCTTTATTCTGTTTTGTGATAAAATCAACTACATCACTTACTTGGTGGCGTTTTACTTGTTTGCCTGATGTTGGGGAAATTGTTTTTCCTACTCTAGCAAAAAGGAGTTTTAAGTAATCGTATATCTCAGTACTTGTTCCTATAGTTGACCTAGGATTATTAGTAGTTGTTTTCTGTTCAATAGCAATGGCAGGGCATATTCCAAGTATTTCATCTACTTCAGGTTTTTGTAATTTTCCAAGGAATTGACGGGCGTATGACGAAAGACTTTCAATGTATCGTCTTTGCCCTTCAGCAAATAAAGTGTCAAATGCTAATGACGATTTTCCACTTCCTGACACTCCAGAAATGACAATGAGCTTGTCTTTTGGAATGCTAATTGAGATGTTTTTGAGGTTGTGTAATCGCGCTCCTCTAATTCCAATGTTTTCAGTAGTATTTATTGTTTTTTTATTGCTCATTATTTTGCAGAATTTGCAAAGCTAAGAAATAAGATTTGGATATTTAAATTTGTTTTACTATATTTGGCTCTGAATTCAGATAATTAATTAACAATTTACCCGCCTATAGACACACATCTACTTTAACCTTTTTATTAACTAAAAACAAAAGTAGTATGTTGTCAAACAATCTTACCGATAAAGTATTAGTGCAAAATTTTTTAAATGGTGATAATAAATCATTTGAAACATTATTAAGTAGACATAAAAATAGAGTATTTGCTTTTATTATGTCAAAAGTTAAAAACCGTGATATTACTGAAGATATATTTCAGGATACCTTTATAAAAGTCATCAATTCCTTAAAAAGAGGAAAGTATAATGAGGAAGGAAAATTCTTGCCTTGGATGATGCGTATTTCTCATAACTTAGTGATTGATCATTTTCGTAAAGAAGCTAAAATGCGAAAAGTAAGACAAACTTCTGAATTTGATATTTTTGATATATTAGATGATGGAAGTAAAAATCAAGAAGAAATGATGATACAGACTCAAGTGCATGCTGATTTAAACATATTGATAGAGCAGTTGCCAGAAGATCAGAAAGAAGTATTAAAGATGAGATATTTTGAAGATTTATCATTTAAGAAAATAGCCAAATTAACGGATTCGAGTATTAATACCTCTTTGGGTAGAATGCGTTATGCTTTAATCAATCTTAGGAAATTAGCTGAAAAGCAACACATTGATTTGCAGGTGAAATAAATTCTAAATTTATATAATATAAAGAAGGCTATTGCGTTCAGAGTGTGTAAATGTAACTTAAAAACATACTATATGAGCAAAAACTCTACTTTAAAATTGTGGGATCATCTATTGGAAGAAGAATACACTTCCTTTGATAAATCGGTACACAAACTCCTTTCTGAAACACAGATTGGACCAAAAAAAGAAACAATAGATACTATTCTTGCGTATGCAAGTTCAGTGAAAGCAATTGGAACAAAATCTAATGATAAGATTTTGATTTCATTAAACTAAGTGGTTTTGGTTAGTAAAAGAGGTCTTTAGGCCTCTTTTATTTTTTACTTTTGTTTTTGTGAATAAACAAGAAAGAACAAAACACTTCATAGCGCATTTTTCTGAAAATATGCCAGAAGCAAAAACAGAATTATATTACTCTAATGTTTTTGAGCTTACGGTTGCAGTAATCCTGTCAGCACAATGTACGGACAAGCGCGTAAATATTATTACTAAAGATTTATTTAAAGAAATGCCAACTGCTGAGGTAATGGCGGAGGCCTCTGTTGATGCTATTTTTGATTTAATAAAGTCATGTTCATATCCAAGAAATAAAGCAAAGCATTTGTCAGGAATGGCAAATATGCTAATGCAAGATTTTAATGCTGAAATCCCTGCTAACTTGGAAGATTTACAAAAACTACCAGGAGTAGGCCGAAAAACTGCTAATGTAGTAGGTTCAGTTTACTTTGATATTCCTGCTATGCCAGTAGATACCCATGTATTTCGGGTAGCTGATAGAATAGGATTTACTACTAATGCCAAAAACCCTTTGCAGGCTGAATTGCAATTACTAAAACTTTTCCCAACAGAAAAATTAAATATTGCCCATCATTGGTTGATATTGCACGGAAGGTACTTGTGTAAAGCAAGAAGACCTGAATGTGAAAGATGTGGTATTACCAGTATCTGTAAGTACTTTTCGAAAAAGTAATTTTGTTAATAAAACTAGCATCATATTTTTGATGTTTATCTAAGAATTTCGCTAATTTGTATAAAATATATAGCTATGAGTAAAAATGAAAAAAATGCTAAATTAAAAGCATTAGAACTTACCTTAGGTAAGTTAGAAAAATCTTACGGAAAAGGAGTCGTAATGAAGTTAGGAGATAAGGTAGTAGAGGATATTGAAGCTATACCTACTGGTTCAATTGGTTTGGATTTAGCACTTGGAATAGGTGGGTTTCCTAGAGGAAGAGTAATTGAAATATACGGACCTGAATCTTCTGGAAAAACTACTTTAACAATACATGCAATTGCAGAGGTGCAAAAGCAAGGAGGAATTGCAGCTTTTATTGATGCTGAACATGCTTTTGATGCTGCTTATGCCGCAAACTTAGGTGTTGATGTAGATAATTTATACATTTCTCAACCTGATAATGGTGAACAAGCTTTAGAGGTTGCTGATCATTTAATTAGCTCTGGAGCAGTGGATTTAGTTATTGTTGATTCTGTAGCGGCTCTTACACCAAAATCAGAAATAGAAGGAGAAATGGGAGATTCTAAAATGGGTCTACATGCTCGTTTAATGTCGCAAGCACTTAGGAAACTGACTGCAACTATTAGTAAAACTCAATGTACAGTTATCTTTATTAATCAGATTAGAATGAAGATTGGAGTTATGTTCGGAAATCCTGAAACAACTACAGGTGGTAATGCACTTAAGTTTTATTCTTCAGTGCGTTTGGATATCAGAAGAATAGGTGCAATTAAGAATGGAGAGGACATTATTGGTAATAGAACAAGGGTGAAAGTGGTGAAAAATAAAGTAGCTCCACCTTTCCGAAAAGTTGAGTTTGATATTATGTTTGGAGAAGGAATTTCTCGTTCGGGAGAGGTTTTGGATAAAGCTGTTGATTTAGATGTTGTGAAAAAAGCAGGTTCATGGTTTAGTTATGGGGATACAAAACTAGGACAGGGGCGTGATGCTGTAAAACAAATGATTGCTGATAATCCTGAACTTTCTGAGGAAATTGAAACTAAAATTAAAGAAGCTTTAACTCAAGAATAAGTATTGATGATGCGTAATATTGCATTTGCTGCTGCCATTTTATTATCGGCTTGTGGGGTTAAGGATACTGATAAGAATAAAAAATCAGAGATTGTTTTGCTATCTGAAAGTATTCAGAATGACCCAACGAATACGGCTTTATTACTAGATAGAGCTAAGTATAATAAGAATCGCAATAATTTAGAATCAGTATTATTTGATTTAAATCAATGTGTTAAGTTGGATTCTTTAAATAATACATTTCATTATGCTGTGGCTGAGGTTTATTTTGAACTTTCTAAAAAACCTAATGCAAACGGAAAATATCCAGGATTGGTAAAGCACCACCTTACTAAGGCAATAAAGCTGAATGAGAAAGATGAAAAATCTCAAGCTTTATTAGGTGAATTGCTACTGGCTTATGCAAAATATAAAGAAGCAATTGAACATTTTAATTCGTCTTTGAAAATTGAATATAACCAGGCGAAAACGCATATGCTTATGGGTTATGCTTTTAAACAATTAGGACAAGATGATAACGCAATTAATTGTTTTAGAAATGCTGTAAATGTTGATCCTGAGTTTAAAGAAGCTTTTGTTCAGCTTGGTCAGATGTTTCATGTGAGGGGTGATACATCAGCAGTAATCTATTATAATAATGCTTTGCAATTAGATCCTTCTGATGAAATGACACTTTATAATAAGGCATTGTTTTATCAAAGTATTAAGGAATGGAATGCTGCATTGGAGGCTTATGCTGATTTGCATAAAGTTGATTATACTCACAGTAGCGGACATTATAATAAAGGATTTATTCATATGGAATTAGAACTTTATGATATTGCAGCTAATAATTTTGCTGATGCTATTTATTCTAATTCTGAATTTTATGAAGCATATTATTCTAGAGGGAATTGTTTTGAAACGCTAGGAAATATAAAACAAGCAGAAATAGATTATAAAAGAGCAATTGAAATTAATCCAGAGTATACTTTTGCTATTGAGGCACTGGAGCAACTGCAATTAAAAAATAAAACATTTAATAAATAATGACTGTACAGGACCAAATAACAAACGATATCAAGGAGGCAATGAAAGCCAAAAATGTAGATAAGCTAGCAGCACTAAGGGCTGTGAAATCTGCAATAATGTTAGAAGCTACAAAAGAGGGTATTCCAGAAGTTTCTGATGAGGTTTCTTTAAAGTTAATTGCAAAATTAGTTAAGCAAAGAAAAGATTCAGCTGCAATTTTTACAGAACAAAACCGTCCTGATTTAGCAGTTGATGAAGTAAATCAATTGGCTTACCTAGAACCTTATTTACCTGCTCAAATGAGTGAGGAAGAAGTAAGGAAGATTGTACAAGAAGTTATTGCTAAGGTAGGTGCATCATCACCTGCTGATATGGGAAAATGCATGGGGCCGCTTATGGGTAGGCTTAACGGAAAAGCAGATGGTGTGCTTATTTCTAAACTAGTTAGAGAGGAATTAAGTAAATAGATTAAGAAAAATATAGAAAATAAAAAAAGGCGAACAAATGTTCGCCTTTTCTTTTTTAGCACCAACTAAAAAATTTATTTTACTTTATCCACAACTGCTTTAAAAGCTTCTGGATGGTTCATTGCTAAATCAGCTAAAACCTTTCTGTTAAGTTCAATTCCATTTGCATGGATTTTCCCCATAAATTGTGAGTAAGACATTCCGTGTAATCTTGTCCCTGCATTAATTCTTGCAATCCATAATGCACGGAAAGTTCTCTTTTTGTTTTTTCTATCACGGTATGCATATTGCATTCCTTTTTCTACAGCATTCTTTGCTACTGTATGTACATTCTTTCTTCTTCCAAAGTATCCTTTGGCAGCTTTTAAAATTTTGTTTCTTCTAGCTTTTGCAGCTACTGAATTGACCGATCTTGGCATAGTTTAATGTTTTTTGGTGTATAGTGGCTTTTGTTTTTTGTGCCCTTGTTTGAACTACATACCTGGTTAATAACCTAATTTGTTTTAAATACCTAACTGAAGCTTGATGCTTTTTTCGTCAGATTTGTTAACATAACTAGTTTTGGTTAAGTTGTGCTTTTGTTTAGTCTCTTTCTTTGTTAAGATGTGTGACTTAAACGCATGCTTTCTTTTTAATTTGCCAGAACCTGTAAGTTTGAATCTCTTTTTGGCTCCAGCCTTTGTTTTCATTTTTGGCATTGTCTCTTTGTTTTATTTCTTCTTTTTTGGTGCTATAATCATTATCATTTTCTTTCCTTCAAGCTTTGGCATGTTTTCAACTACTCCTACATCCTCTAGCGCTTGTGCTAGTTTTAAAAGTAAAATTTGCCCTTGGTCTTTAAAGATGATTGTTCTACCTCTAAAAAACACAAATGCTTTTACTTTTGCTCCGTCTGCTAAAAAACTTCTTGCATGTTTTAATTTAAAATCAAAATCATGCTCTCCTGTATTCGGACCAAACCTTAACTCCTTAATAACAACCTTTTGCGCTTTACTTTTGATTGCTTTTTGCTTCTTCTTTTGGTCGTAAATAAACTTCTTATAATCAATTACTTTACAAACTGGTGGCTCAGCATTCGGAGAAATTTCTACTAAATCTAAATTTAGTCTTTTTGCGGTTTTTAGTGCTTCATCAAGTTGAACAATGTTTGGTTCTACTTCATCACCTACCATTCTTACGAATGCAGCTGTTATTTCTCTATTTGTTCTGTGGAGCTTTTTTGCTATTACCCTTCCTTTAAATGGCCTCTTTTTTGCGATTGTTCTGTTATTTTAGTTATTAAAAGCTGTTAAATTATCTATTTCTTTTGTTATCAAATCTTTAAATTTCTCTAAAGATATACTTCCTAAATCTTCACCACCATGCTTACGAACTGAGATTGTTCCTTCATTTTCCTCTCTCTCTCCCACAATTATGATGTAAGGTATTTTTGAAACTTCTGCATCTCTAATCTTTCTTCCGGTAGTTTCAGCCCTATGGTCAATTGGGCCGCAAATATCGTATTTTTTTAGGAATTGAGATACTTTTTCAGCATAATCGTGATATTTCTCACTAATAGGTAAAATAGTAAACTGATCAGGAGCTAACCAAAGAGGAAAATTACCTCCACAATGCTCTATTAAAACAGCCACAAATCTTTCCATTGAACCGAATGGAGCTCTATGAATCATTACTGGTCTGTGTTTCTTGTTATCAGCACCTGTGTATTCTAGTTCAAAACGCTCTGGTAAATTGTAATCTACTTGAATTGTTCCTAATTGCCATTCTCTCCCTAAAGCATCTTTTACCATAAAATCTAACTTAGGACCATAGAATGCTGCTTCTCCATATTCTACTACTGTATCTAATCCTTTTTCAGCAGCAGCTTCAATAATTGCAGATTCTGCTTTCTCCCAGTTTTCATCCGAACCAATATATTTAGCTTTGTTTTCAGGGTCACGCAAAGAGATTTGTGCTTTAAAATCTTCAAAACCTAAGGCATTGAAAACATAAAGGACAAGGTCAATAACATTAATAAACTCTTGCTTTACTTGGTCAGGGCGAACAAATAAATGCGCATCATCCTGAGTAAATCCTCTAACACGAGTTAAACCATGCAATTCTCCTGATTGTTCGTAACGATAAACAGTACCAAACTCTGCAAAACGAACGGGTAAATCACGGTAAGAATATTGCTTTGATTTGTAAATTTCACAATGGTGAGGGCAGTTCATAGGTTTTAAGAAAAATTCTTCTCCTTCATTAGGGGTTTTGATGGGTTGGAATGAATCCTCTCCATATTTCTCATAATGACCAGAACAAACATATAAATCTTTATTTGCAATATGTGGTGTGATTACCGGTAGGTAACCTGCCTGAGTTTGTGCTTTTTTAAGGAAGTTTTCTAGCTTTTCTCTAAGTTGTGCTCCTTTTGGGAGCCATAAAGGTAAACCTTGCCCAACCTTTTGTGAAAAAGTAAACAGCTCCATTTCTTTCCCTAGTTTTCTATGGTCACGCTTTTTAGCTTCCTCTAATAATTCTAGATGTGCAGTAAGTTCTTTTTGCTTAGGAAATGACACTCCATAAATACGAGTAAGTTGCTTACGGTTCTCGTCTCCCCTCCAATAAGCTCCTGCAATATTTAATAATTTAATTGCCTTTATTTTTCCTGATGAAGGAATATGCGGACCTCTACATAAATCAGTGAAATTACCTTGTGAGTAGAAAGTGATGTTTCCATCTTCTAATCCTTCTAGTAATTCTAGCTTATATTCATCTCCTTTTTCAGTAAAATAAGCAATTGCTTCTTCTTTTGAAACATCCTTTCTTTCAAACGACATTTTCTGAGAAGCTAATTCTTTCATTTTTTGCTCAATTTTAGGTAACTCATCAGAAGATAAGACTCTGTCTCCTAAATCGATATCGTAATAGAATCCATTATCGATTGCAGGACCAATACCTAACTTAACCCCAGGATAAAGAGCTTCTAAAGCTTCTGCCATAATGTGTGCAGAAGAATGCCAAAAACTCATCTTTCCTTGTTTATCATTCCAAGTATGTAGGGTAAGGGTAGAATTGGTAGTGATAGCACGGTTTGCATCCCAAACTTCTCCGTTTATACTAGCCGAAAGCACATTTCGTGCTAGCCCTTCAGAAATCCCCATAGCAATATCCATTGCGGAAGTTCCACTTTCTACTTGTTTGATACTTCCATCAGGAAGCGTAATGTTAATCATTCGTTTTCGTTTTAAAGGTTGCAAATATAGGTAATGATTTTTTATTCTAACTCTGAATAATCCCAGGATTATAAGCTTCTTTTATTGGTGCATTATTAGCAGCTTCTATTCCCATTGAAATAACTTTTCTGGTTTCTAATGGGTCAATAATAGCATCAGTCCATAAACGAGAGGCAGCATAATAAGGAGAGATTTGTGCGTCATACCTATCAGTAATAGTTTTTAAAAGTAATTTTTCTGCTTTCTCATCAATTTCTTCTCCTTTTGTTTTTAAAGATGCTTTTTCAATTTGCAGTAAAACTTTAGCCGCTTGTTCTCCACCCATTACAGCAAGTTGAGCAGTTGGCCAAGCAACAATTAATCTTGGATCGTAAGCTTTTCCACACATTGCATAGTTGCCAGCACCATAGGAATTTCCAATAATAACAGTGAATTTAGGAACTACAGAATTGGCCATAGCATTTACCATTTTGGCACCATCTTTTATAATTCCACCATGCTCGGAACGAGAGCCTACCATAAATCCAGTAACATCTTGCAAGAAAACTAAAGGAATTTTTTTCTGATTACAATTAGCAATAAAACGGGCTGCTTTGTCTGCAGAATCGGAATAGATAACCCCCCCAAATTGCATTTCTCCTTTTTTTGTTTTAATCATTTCTCTTTGGTTGGCTACAATACCCACTGCCCAACCATCTACTCTGGCATATCCGCAAATTAGGGATTGTCCGTACCCTTCTTTATATTCTTCAAATTCGGAATCATCTACAAGTCGAGCAATGATGTCCTTCATGTTGTAAGGTTTTGCTCTGTCTCTAGGTAATATTCCGTAAATTTCTCTTTCGTTCTCTTTTGGAGCTTTACTTTCTTTCCTGTTGAAGCCTGCCTTTTCGGTATCGCCAATTTTATCCATTATATTTCGGATTTTATCCAAAGCATCTTTATCGTCCTTTGCTTTGTAATCCGTAACCCCTGAAATTTCGCAATGTGTAGTAGCACCACCTAAAGTTTCGTTATCTATAGTTTCGCCAATAGCAGCTTTTACTAGGTAACTTCCTGCCAAAAATATAGATCCTGTTTTGTCTACAATTAGTGCTTCATCACTCATGATAGGAAGGTAAGCACCTCCAGCAACACAAGCTCCCATAACTGCAGAAATTTGTGTAATTCCCATAGAGCTCATACGAGCATTATTTCGGAACATTCTACCAAAGTGTTCTTTGTCAGGAAAAATTTCATCTTGCATAGGTAAAAATACTCCTGCACTATCCACCAAGTAGATAATTGGTAATCTGTTTTCCATTGCGATTTCTTGCAAACGCAAATTCTTTTTGGCTGTAATAGGAAACCAAGCACCTGCTTTTACGGTAGCATCATTGGCAACAACTATACATTGTTTTCCTGTTACATAAGTGATTCCTGCAACTACTCCTCCTGATGGGCAACCTCCATATTCAGTATACATTCCTTCACCAACAAAAGCGCCAATTTCTAAGAAATTAGCATCCGTATCTTTTAGGTAGTCAATACGCTCTCTGGCAGTAAGTTTTCCTTTGGCATGTTGTTTTTCTATCTTCTTCTTTCCACCCCCTAAAGCGACCTTAGCGTGTTTCCTTTTCATCTCCGAGATGAGTAACCTCATCTTATCATCATTCTTATTGAATTCTAAATCTGCCATTCTTTAATTTTTTACAAAAGTAAAAAATAGATGTTAGATATTAGTAATTAGATGTTAGACTTATTTTGTCTCAAATCTTATATCTCAGTACTAATATCTAGATTATGCAAGTAATCTGAACTTTCAGGTCCTAAATTAAAGAGTAAATCCAAGATAGATAGGTTAGGAATAAACCCATGTTTTTCCATAAATACTTGGTTGTATTTCTCTTGGTTTTCTGTTTCCCAATTGTGATTTCTTAAATCATAAAAATCACCTTTATGTAAATATTCGGTAGTTGTTTTGCTAGTGTTTTCTTCTTGTAAAAGGTCAAGAATTATATTTTGTAATTTACTATTGAAAACAACAAGATAATCTTCCTTTTCTTCAAAAATAGCTTGTAGTTCGTCCTTGTAATATTCAAAAAAAGGGGAGGAGTTATAAGCAGAAACAATAGCATTCCAATGTTCTTTTTGCCAGTTTTGTTTGTAGGAAATTTTTAGTTGTTGAATTATGGTTTTACTACTTCCTTTTCTTTCTTTAGGAATGCTTAGTCTTAGCTTTCCGTTAGCACCATATATTTCGCATCTGTTACGAATGCTTTGTTTTATAAAATGTTCATGCACTTCAACACTATAATTAGGGTGTTGCAGCAGAATAGCGTAATAGGAAATAGGGGCTAAGTAAGCGGTAGGTAATAGCGGATTATTTAACACTGCTGAACAATCTGCTCCATCTTATTTTTTTCAATCCTTCTGCATTTTTGTCCCAACTCATCCACACAAAAAGGGCTTTCCCTACAATATGATTTTCGGGTACAAACCCCCAAAAACGACTGTCAGCAGAATTATGGCGATTATCACCCATCATCCAAAAATAATCCATGGCAAAAGTATAGGTAGTGGCTACTTTATCATTGATGTAAATTTCACCTGCAACTACCTCTAATTTATTGTTTTCATAGCGTTCAATAATATCTTTATAAATAGATAAATTTTCAGTTGTGAGATTAATTGTCGCTCCTGCTGCAGGAATAGTAATAGGTCCATAATTGTCTACATTCCATTTGTAGTTTTCATCATGTGGAAAAATATAGTCAGCATACTTTCCTGCTTTTTCAACTTGCTTCTTTACATTAGTTACATTTGGGAATTTTGATAAAGCATCACGGCTTTCATTGGTTAGCGTAAGGTTGTACTCATTTTGATTACGCCCATAACCCCCTTCAGTAATATCATATTTTTCGTATAATATATTTGGGTTTAGTCCAGTCCCTTTTGTGCTCACATCATAGTGCCATTGTTTTTTCATTCCTTCTGGCTCTTCCTGTGGAGCATCATTTACTATTAGTTGAGCATCTCTGATTTCAATTTTATCTCCAGGAATACCAACACATCTTTTTACATAATTTTCTTTCTTATCCACTGGTCTTCCTAAAGTTTCGGCTGGCCAATTGAATACTACACAGTCATTTCTTTCCACAATACCAAGACCCTTCATTCTGTGGTAAGGCAGTTGTACAGCTTCAGTATATGATTTTCCACCACCTATTGGCATAGTATGATGAACTAAAGGAAATGCAATAGGTGTCATTGGTACTCTTGGTCCGTATGCAACTTTACTTACAAATAAAAAGTCACCAATCAACATTGATTTTTCCATGGATGAAGTAGGAATAGTATAAGCTTCAATAAGGAAAGTACGCAAAAGGGTAGCGGCAATTACTGCAAAAGTTATTGCATCAATCCAGCTGCTTACTTCACTTTTTTTCTTTTTTTCTTTTTTAACTCTTTTCTTCCAGAACTTGTAGTTTATAGTTTCCCAAAAAAGGAAATCACCAACAAATAATGGGATAAAGTATAGCCATTCTCCCTCAAGTAAATATACAAATACTGTCCAAGCTATAGTAAAGACTAAAAATGCAACTATGGTAAAGAACTTACCTAATATTTCTTTTATTTTTTTCATATTCTACTCTAACGATTTTTTAATTTTTTATTGTGCTAAAACATCTTGCATATTGAAAACTCCTTCTTTTCCAATTATCCATTCGGCAGCAATAATAGCTCCCATTGCAAATCCATCACGGTTTTTAGCAGTGTGTTTTATTTCTAGTTCATCCACTGTACTGCTATAATTTATGATGTGTGTCCCTGGAACATCACCTGTTCTTTCGGCAGTTATAGTGGTATTGTTTTCAAGTATTTCATCCATTTGATTGCTTAAAGTTTTGGCTGTTCCACTTGGAGAGTCTAATTTTTTAGTGTGATGAATTTCATGCAAACTACTTTCATAGTTTTGATTTTTCATCAAACGGGCTAAAGTTTTATTGAGTTCAAAAAAGATATTCATTCCCAAGCTAAAGTTGGAAGCATAAAGAAAAGCACCTTTTTTTGATAAACATAAAGATTCAATTTCTTGTAGGTTTTCTAACCAACCAGTAGTTCCTGAAATTACAGGGATGCCACTTTTTAGGGCATGGCTAATATTTTCAAATACTGTAGTTGGTGTGCTGAAATCAATTGCTACATCAGCACAGCTTAAGTCTAATGTGTTAGCTGGTTTCTCGGATGATGAAGTGCAAGTGATAGTATGCCCTCTTTCCTGGGCTAATTCAGTAATGCGTTTGCCCATTCTACCGTTTCCTAAAATTGCAATTTTCATTCGGCAAATTTATAATTTAATTGATAGCGATAGGCCACTAGCATTCCCTTTTGCTATATAGATAGGTTGTAGGTGTAGGGAAATATCCTCACTTACATTATAATCAAACAGATGTGCGCTTACTGAGGCATCAACAATATTAAGTACATAAGTTAAAGTAAATAGCAAAGCGGAAACTTCTCGGTTTCTTCTGTAATGTTCGGTTAAGGTAACTAAATTGGTATTCGTAAAATTTAAATTATCTGACATATCACCTTCAATTCTATTCAAGTAAGTTGTTTTGTAAAGGTCATACAAATCATGATTTTCTTTAAAATAATAAGAAGTGGTAATTAGTCCAGCATAAATGATGGGTACTTTCCAGTATTTTTTGGTATATACTTGCCCAGCTCCTGGTATAATTGCAGAATACATTCCTGCTTTTTTAGGAATTTTAACAACAGATTTTTGAGCAAAACATGTTGCTGAAAACGCTAGGAAAGTAGCAAAAAATATGAACTTAATTCCGTGCAATTTATTTATTGATAAATTCAAAAATTTTAGCTAAATCTTCATCATTTGTAAAAGGGATAATGAGTTTTCCTTTTCCTTTTTTGTTGCGTTTCAATTCTATTTCCTTATCTAGAGTTTTTGATAAATCATGCACCATTTTTTGTTGTGAAAAAGGAAGTGGGTTTGGCGTACTTATTGTTTTTGTTTTGGAAGTGCGTTTGTAGTTAGTATCTGCAAAATCTTTTACAATCTGCTCTACTTCTCGTACGGAATAACCATTTGCTATTGTGTCATGAAAAATATTAAGTTGGTTTTCCGTATTTTTTACTGAGATAAGTGCTCTAGCATGTCCTGTACTAATATCTCCAGTACTCAATCCTTTTTGAATTTCAGAAGGAAGTTTTAATAGGCGTAAAAAATTGGTAACGGTAGTTCTGTTTTTTCCTACTCTTTCGCTACACTGCTCTTGAGTTAGCTTTACTTCCTCAATTAACCTTTGATAGCTAAGGGCAACTTCAATAGGGTTTAGGTTCTCTCTTTGTATGTTTTCAACCAATGCCATTTCTAGCATTTCTTGGTCGTTTGCTACACGAACATAAGCAGGAAGTTTTGTTAATCCTGCAAGTTTTGAGGCTCTGAATCTTCTTTCTCCTGAAATAAGTTGGTACTTATTTTCTTTTAGTTTACGAACGGTTATGGGTTGTATTATCCCTAACTGATCAATGGATAAGGAAAGTTCGTGCAGTTTTTCTTGGTCAAATTCTGTTCTTGGCTGAAAAGGGTTAGTTACAATTTCAGCAATAGCAATCTCATGCGTTTTTCCAGTGATTGCTGTGTTGTCAATCTTTACATCAGCAGGAATATCAATTGTGTTATTTCCTAAAATAGCTGACAATCCTCTTCCTAATGATCCTCTTTTTTTTGTCATGTTATTCTGTTTCTACAGTTGCTATTTCTAATTTTTTTAACAATTCGCTTGCTAAATTCAGGTAGTTAATTGCTCCTTTGCTTGATGCATCATGTATTACAATAGTCTCTCCATAAGATGGTGATTCCCCAAGGCGTACATTCCTGTGGATAATGGTTTTGAATACCATTTCTTGAAAATGTGTTTTTACGTCCTCTACTACTTGGTTGGATAGGCGCAAACGCGTATCGTACATGGTAAGGAGTAAGCCATCAATTATCAAATCATTATTAAGTCTTTGTTGTACAATTTTAATGGTGTTGAGTAATTTGCCTAATCCTTCTAAAGCAAAATATTCGCATTGTATGGGTATGATTACTGAATCGGAAGCAGCTAATGCATTTAGGGTAAGTAATCCTAATGATGGCGCACAATCAATGATGATAAAGTCGTATTTATCTCGGATAGGAGCCAATACCTTTTTCATTCTGTACTCTCTTTCTTCCAAGTTCACCAGTTCCAACTCAGCACCTACAAGATCAATGCTGGCAGGTAGTAAATCAAGATTAGGACTTTTAGTTTCAAGTATACATTCCTTGGCAGTTGCTTGCCCTATTAAACACTCATATATTCCATTTTCAATTTCTTTTGGGTTATGCCCAACTCCTGAACTAGCATTGGCCTGTGGGTCAGCATCAATTAGTAAAACTTTTTTTTCTAGCACTCCTAAACTCCCTGCTAAGTTCATAGCAGTGGTAGTTTTTCCTACTCCTCCTTTTTGATTTGCAATTGCAATTATTCTTCCCATTTTGTTGTTGTTTTTACGGCTATAAAAATAGGTAGCAAAGCCTTAATTCTTATTGTGTTTAAGGGCTGAATTATCAACAAAATAGGGGAGTTGTTAAGAAAAAAGCCGTAATAAATACTTTTGCTTTATCTTAGGTACGAAACTAAATACAAAGGAATATTTATGAATTTATCTGACTGATGAAAATTTCTTGGAGAAACTCTATATGTCAATTCAGGAGTGTATTTTGATGTGTAGCTAGTTAAACTTTTTGTGTTTCTGCTCATGCCACTTTTTACCTCAATAGGAAATACCTTATTATTTCTTTGTATCAAAAAATCTACTTCAGCATCACTATTGGAGGTCCAGTAAAATAATTTTTCATCATTATAGGCTACTAATTCACTAGCAACAAAATTTTCAACAAAAGCACCATTAAACTGTTCAAATAGGGTGTTTTTTACATCAATAATTATACTTGATGATATATTTAGCATAGCACCAAGTAAGCCATTGTCGAAAAGATATAATTTAAATTTTGAAATATCGGAAAATGCTGATAATGGTAAATTAGGGACACTAACATTATAAGCAATGTTGACTAGTCCTGCCTTCTGTAGCCATTCAATAGTTTGTTCGTATTTATATGACCTTCCTCCTTTTTTTACATCTCTTGATATAACATAGACATTTTTATTTTCATGATAAGGGAAGCCCATCGAAATTACTTTATCATATGTTTTTCTTCCAACTAGTATAGCTTCTACAGAATTTATAAATTTCAAATAACCATAATCTTCACCTTCAATTTCTACTAATTTTAAGAAACTTAAGTCATCTGATTCACCCGAAATAAAACCATCTTGAGATGATGCTATATATAGTATTAAGTTATTATTCATTTTGTAAATATATAAAATCCACTCAATTGAGGGGGTTTCTTTTTGGTGGGCCTTTCGGTCCCAGTTTCGAACTTTTTTAGAAATTTTTTTAGTAATTTTGAATTATCATATTTAAAGTATTTATAATTTATCATATTAATTATCACATGTTATGAAACAAATAGTTTTATTTTTTCTTCTATTAAATTTTAGTTTTAACCTAATTGGTCAGAATATTAATAGTCCTAGTATTCCTGCAGCCGGAATTACTATGGAATTTGATCAGATTGATGACACAATATCCATTTCTTCTATTGGACCTTGGGATTTCTCTTCAATTGTACCAACTTCTAATTATAGTTTGTCAGTACTTCCAATTGATTCATCAATACATTCAAATAGCTATGTAAATGCAACACATGTTCTTAAGAGTTTAAATGGGGAGTTCTTTTTCGCATACACTGCTAATGAGTTTTTGTCATATGGTAAGGTAGGAAATACAACTACAACAAATTATAATACCCCATTGTTATTAATAAATTATCCCATTAGTAGTAATATGTCTCATACTGATAGTATCATCTCAACTGTTTTGTGGAATGGTCTAACAGCTCCATTGACAGAAAAAATAGAAGTTTTAGGTATTGCAACAGGTACTATTATAATGCCTGATGGTAATTCTTATCAGGATGCTGTGCTTTTATCTACAAAAAAAACAACAGTGAATGGTCCAGATCCTATTTTTGGAAATTATCTTACTACTGAGGAGATAAGTAAACAGTTTTGGCTTCCAGGTTACCCAATACCTTCAATTGAAGTTTTGCATGCTTATTCAAATTCAAGTTTAGTACTTAAAAGAACACTTTTTATGAAAGGCAACACAACTACATATTTAACAGAACCTATTTTGAATGATCAGAAAAAGATTGTTAAAATTATAGATCTTTTAGGAAGAAGAACAAAAATAGTGAAGAATAAACCGTTATTTTATATTTATGATAACGGAGCAGTGGAAAGGAAGTTAATTATTGAATAAATAAAAACCCACTCAATTGAGTGGGTTTATTTTTGGTGGACCTCTCGGTCCTTATTTCGAACTTTTTTAAGTATATAATTAGTAATTTTACCCAAATATATCTGATAAAAAATCAATGAAGAATATCGCTTCCTCTTTTACTTTACCAAATGGGTCAGTTTTAAAAAACAGAATTGCAAAATCTGCAATGAGTGAAAACTTTGGAACGCGAAACCACGCACCAAGCAAGGATTTAATTAATGCGTATAAGGTTTGGGCAAAAGGGAATCCAGGATTACTAATTACAGGAAATGTGATGGTAGATTCAATGGCACTAGGTGAAGCGCGTAATGTAGTAGTTGAAGATTACAAGGATTTTGAGTTGTTAAAAAAATGGGCTAGATCAGTTGAAGGAACTGGTGTGCACCTTTGGCCTCAAATAAACCATCCAGGTAGGCAGGCTTTTGCAGCAATCAATAGAAAAACAGTAGGGCCATCTGCCATATCGTTAAGATTGGGTAGTGCATCAAAGATGTTTAAAATGCCAATAGCATTATCAGATGAAGAAATTTGGGATATTATAAATCGCTTTGGAAATACCGCAAGAATCATGAAGGAAGCAGGCTTTACAGGTTGTCAAATTCATGGTGCCCACGGCTACTTAGTAAGTCAGTTTTTATCTCCTAATAGCAATATTCGAACTGATCAATGGGGTGGTTCTCTTTCTAATAGGGCGCGTTTCGTTTTAGAAGTTTATCGTGAAATTCGCCGTCAAGTTGGATCGGATTATCCCATAGCAATTAAGATTAATTCTGCAGATTTTCAGCGAGGTGGATTTACAGAAGAAGAATCTATGGCAGTGATTCGCTCTCTTAGTAATGAAGGAATCGATTTAATTGAAATATCTGGAGGAACTTATGAGAGACCAGCTATGATTCAGGGAGATCGCAAGAAAAGCACCATATCACGTGAAGCGTATTTCCTAGATTATATTGAAAAAGCTCGAAAGTTGATTAAAACACCTTTGCTGCTTACAGGAGGGTTTCGTTCTGTTTCGGTAATGGAGAAAGCTTTGGAAGATGGCAATTTAGACGTTGTTGGTTTGGCAAGACCATTTTGCTTATATCCTAATTTGGCTAATCAAATTTTTGACGGTTCTGTAGAACGATTTGAAACTCCAATACCTCAAATTGGAATTAAGTTTTTAGATAAACTGGGTGGTGTAGAATTGCCCTGGTATGAACTTCAAATTCAACGTATTGGAAAGGGGAAGTCTCCAAAAACTAACCTACTAGCAATTTTGGCTTTTTGGTTCAGTCTTAAGAGTTTGTTTTTTAAATCTTTTTGGAAGAATAAATAAAAACCCACTCAATTGAGTTGGTTTTTTTGGGGAGCCTTTCGGTCCTTGTTTCGAACTACTTTAGAGAATTATTAAGTAAGTTTGTAACTTAAATAATGAAAATATGAATGTAAAAGGAAAAAATATTATAATAACTGGAGGTAGTCTTGGAATTGGAAAGGAAACAGCAAGAGATCTGGTTAAAAAAGGTGCAAATGTGTTGATTACTGGAAGATCAGAGAACAGATTAATTGAAGCCAAAACCTATACTGGATCTAAGATTATTGAATTTGATATTTCTGATCATGAAAATATGTGTGAGAATGCAAGAAAATGTATCAATATTTTAGATGGGAGGGTAGATGTTCTAATAAATAATGCGGGTGTTGGGGTTAGAAAATCTCTTGATGAATTAAATATAGAGGATTTCTTAAAAGTATTTAATGTAAATGTTTTTGGACTTGCATTATTTACCAAAGAGATTATTCCTTATATGATGAAAGAGTCTTATGGAACTATTATTAATATTGGCTCTACAGCAAGTTTAAAAGGATATAAAAACGGCAGTATTTACTCATCTTCAAAATTTGCTGTTAGATGCTTAACTCAGTGTTGGCAAGCTGAATTAAGACTTCATAATATTAGAGTTTGCCAAGTCAATCCTAGTGAGGTTACAACTGCGTTTGGGAGCTCTAAAAGAATAGAGAGAGAAGATGTAGATAACAAGTTAACTCCAAAAGAAATATCTCATTCAATCATCTCGGCAATTGAGATGGATGATAGAGGCTTTATTAATGAGCTTAATATATGGGCTACAAATCCATTTAATTAAAGAAAACCCACTCAATTGAGTGGGTTCTTTATTGTTGGGCCTTACTGTCCTAATTTCGAACTTTTTTATTTTGTTTTATTAAAATAAGCATAGTTAATTAGTGTATGTTATACACAAAGGTTATATATTTGCAAATAAATTTATATTACTAATTGGGTCAATCTGCAAAAAAAATATTAACAATAAAGCCTTTTAATGTCGTAATTTTTGGAGGAGATGGAGATTTAGCTATTCGTAAAATCTATCCAGCTCTCTTTCACAGGTATGTTGATAATCAGATTAACTGTGACTTTAATATTTATGCGGTTACTCGATCCGAAAAAAAACATTCAAATTTTTATTCTGACTTAAAATCTTCTATAGAAAAAACTATCGATTATGATTTAGACAAAACGAAAATTGAAGATTTTTTGCAAAATATTAAATTAATAAATATTGCTAGACACACCGAAATAGATTATAAAATCTTAAAAAACGAATTAAATAAAACACCAAGTTTTCAAAATATATTTTATTTTTCAACTCCTGCAGATGCTTTTGGCGAAATTAGTTACATGCTAAAGAAATGTCAATTGATAAATTTAAGAAGTAAAGTAGTGTTAGAAAAGCCATTAGGCTTTAGTTTAGCTTCTTCTAAAGAAATTAATTCAAAAATAAGCAAATGCTTTTCTGAAAATCAGATATATCGTATTGATCATTATTTAGGAAAAGAAACAGTACAGAATTTAATGGTTTTACGTTTTGCAAATCACTTATTTGAACACTCATGGTCTTCTGAAGACATTGATTCTGTGCAAATTACAGTTGCAGAAACTATTGGTGTAGAAAGTAGAGGTAATTATTATGAACAAAGCGGTGCGTTATTAGATATGGTTCAGAATCATTTATTGCAATTGTTGTGCCTTATAGCTATGGAGCCTCCAGCAAAACTTGATGCAAATTCTGTTCGCAATGAAAAACTTAAAGTACTTAAATCTTTACGTTTTTTGAATGAAGAATCTGTATTGAAAGAAACAGTTAAAGGTCAGTACATAGGAGGTCAGCTTGCTGAAAATGATGTGTCAGAAAGTCAAGTGTCATCTTATTTACAAGATATAAATAAATTTGAATCTGAAACAGAAACTTTTGTTGCTATTAAATCCTTTATTGATAATTGGAGATGGAAGAATACTCCATTTTATTTGAGGACTGGTAAAAGAATGAAAAAAAGATATTCTGAAATTATTATTAATTTTAAATCTGTCAGACATAATCTTTTTCCTTCACAAGGAGAGACTCCTGGAAATGCACTTATTATAAGGCTACAGCCAGAAGAAGGAATTGAACTTGTACAAATGACTAAGTTACCAGGGCCTGGTGGCTATCGATATAAACCTATTTCATTAAAATTAGATTATTTGGATTCATTTCATGAAAGATTACCTGAAGCTTATGAACGGTTAATTATAGATGTATTAAGAGGTGAGCAAACTCTATTTATGAGGCAAGACGAATTGGAAGCTGCATGGGCTTGGATTGAATCAATAAAAAATGGTTGGGAAAAAACTAATTTCAAAAATATTTTATATAAAGCTGGTTCTTGGGGTCCTGGAAATGAGATATTAGATGAAAAACATGCTTGGATCAAAATATAAAATATGAAAATAAAAAACTTTGAAAACATAAATATTCTTGAAAGTTCTTTGGTAAAAAAAATCTCACTTTATATTTCGAATGCTATTAAAAACTATGGGGATGCACGAATATTGCTTTCTGGTGGATCTACACCAATAAATTTATATTCTTCCCTTTCACAAGAAAATATTGATTGGGGAAAAGTTAAGGTCGGTTTGGTTGATGAACGCTTTGTAGATCAAAAAAGCAACTATAGTAATGAAACCCATATTAAAAACAATCTTATTAAAAATTTAGCTAAAACTGCAATATTATCATCAATGGTTTGTTGTATTGATGATGAATTATTAAATTTAGAAATGGTAAGAAGCAATTATTCATGCTTTATTGAAAGAACAGATTTTACTTTGCTTGGTATGGGTAATGATGGGCATACTGCATCTATTTTCCCTAATGATAAGGAATCAGATAAATTAATGAATTCAATTAATATAGGAGTATTCACTACTAAAGCGCCTAATTATCCATATAATAGAATTACATGTAGTAAAGAATTCATAGCAAAAAGTAATGCTATTGTTCTATTCTTTACAGGAGAACATAAATTTAAGGTTTTTAAAAAATCAACAAAGACTAATGTCCCGATTTCGTATTTTGTTAAAAATTATAAAGAAATGGAGATTTATTACACACAATGATGATAAACAACAAGATTGAACATATTACAAATAGAATTATTTTAAGAAGTCAGAAAACTCGAAAATTATATTTAAGTCAAATGTTATCTCAATTTGACAAAGGATTTTCTCGATCTCATTTAAGCTGCGGTAATATTGTTCATGCTGCTGCAGGTTGTGGAACAAAAGACAAGGCTGCTTTAGGTAAAAACATAGTTCCAAATATAGCAATAATATCTGCTTATAATGATATGCTTTCTGCTCATAAAACGTATGAGCATTATCCAGAAATATTACGAAAGTATTCTTTAAAGTATAATGCTGTTGCACAAGTTGCAGGAGCTGTTCCGGCAATGTGTGATGGAGTTACACAAGGTCAGCCTGGTATGGAAATGTCTTTGTTTAGTCGTGATGTTATTAGTTTATCAACTGTATTAGGTCTTTCTCATAATATGTTTGATGGCGTTTTGTGTTTAGGAATTTGCGATAAAATTGTGCCTGGATTATTGATTGGAGGATTAAAATTTGGGCATCTGCCAACTGCATTTGTTCCGGGAGGACCTATGGAAACTGGAATTAGTAATGAAGAAAAATCAAAAATTAGACAAGATTTTGCTGAAGGAAAAATAGATAGGGAAGCTTTGTTAAAAGGAGAATCAGATTCATACCATTCCCCAGGAACTTGCACTTTTTATGGTACAGCTAATAGTAATCAAATGCTCATGGAAATTATGGGGCTTCAATTACCAGGATCTAGTTTTGTAAATCCAGGGACAGAATTGAGAGAAATTTTAAATGAAGAAGTTGTAAAAGTTATTGCTCAAACCTCTATAAATAAATCGTTTGATAAAACCTTATGTAATATTGTAAGTGAAAAGACTATTGTTAATGCAATTATTGGATTACTAGCAACTGGAGGATCTACAAATCATACAATCCACTTAATAGCAATAGCAAAAGCTGCCGGAATTATTATTAACTGGGATGACTTTTCAGAGCTTTCAGATATAATACCTCTATTAACAAGAGTATATCCTAATGGGTCTGCTGATGTTAATCATTTTCATGCAGCTGGAGGGATGGGCTTTCTAATTTATACATTACTTGAAAAAGGTTTATTACATAATGATGTTAATACAATTATTGGATTTGGATTAGATAAATATACAAAAGAGCCAAAAATTAAAGAAAATAAATTAGTTTGGGAAGAAGGCTCAAAGAAATCTTTAAATGAGTCAATTATTAGGGAAGTTTCAAATCCCTTCCAATTAAAAAGTGGTTTGAGAATGATGAGTGGAAATATTGGCAGAGCAGTTATGAAAATATCAGCTATAGATTCTAAACAAATGATTATAGAGGCAGAAGCAATTGTTTTTGAAGAGCAAGATGATTTAATTAAGGCCTTTAAGAATAATGAATTAAATAAAGATTTTATTGCCATATTTCCATTTCAAGGCCCAAAACAAAATGGTATGCCTGAACTTCATCAGCTTACTCCAACACTCACTATATTGCAAAGAAGAGGGTTTAAGGTTGGATTAATTACAGATGGAAGAATGTCTGGTGCTTCTGGAAAAATTCCTGCAGCAATTCATGTAGTTCCTGAAGCTAAAGATGGTGGTTTAATTTCTAAAATTCAGACTGGAGATATTATTCTTATGAATGCCATTACTGGTGAGTTGAAATGTATGGATCAAAATGTGAATAATAGGGCTATTAGAACAAAAGATAATAGTAATGTATTTGGATTAGGAAGAGAATTATTTTTTAATATGCGAGCGCAAGTTTCTTCAAGTGAAGAGGGAGCAAGTTTCTTGTAAAAAAGATAACTATGAAAATTGTACAAAATAATATCGAATTTATATTGAATCAACATTCAATAATTCCTGTTGTTACTATTGATAACATGAATGAAATAGCTCCTAAAATTAATTCTATTTTAGATAAAAATATAAAATGTATTGAAGTAACGCTTAGAACTAAAGTTGCTTTTGAAGCTATTGAATTTATAAAGAAAAATTATGGTAATAAGATTTGCGTAGGTATTGGTACAGTTATTAATATTGAGCAAATCCATAGAGCAGTAAAAATTGGAGTTGATTTTATTGTAAGTCCTGGAATATCTGAGGAGCTAACAAGAGAATTAATAAATTCTAAAATTCCATTTATTCCAGGAATTGCTACCCCAAGCGATATTATTTTAGGATTGGGTATGGGATTAAGATTCTTTAAGTTTTTTCCTGCAAATTTATTTGGAGGAATACCGGCTTTGAAAACGTACCAGTTTGTTTTTCCAAATGTTAGTTTTTGTCCAACTGGAGGGATAAATGAAGATTCTTATTCAGAATATTTAGAATTAAAAAATGTTTTAAGTGTTGGTGGTTCTTGGATGATGAAATAGGATTATAAATTACAAAACATTTATCTTACATCTTGTTGCATTAATATTAGTAATAGTATTTGTGGGATTTTATGTAATATTTGTTTTGTAGATATTTTATTACACTTAAGAGTTCGAGAGTAGTAAGAGTTAAGATGATTAGACTTATCTCAACATGGAGAAGACATTTAATTAATTTCGATAATAATTCACTGCCTTAATTATCTAAGAAAGTTTCTTTAAATTCTAAAGTTTTTATTTTATCAAAATGAAAGTCAACCAAGTTGTATATAGGGTCTTTAATTATATCACCTACTTTGCAATTATATTTTTTTGCTATTATTTTTATTTCGTCAGACAAAAAGTATGCAACAGATCCAATAAAATTAATTTCAACTTCTGTGTGATTCTTAAAACAACATACATGTAAATTAAAGAATTCATCTAACGAATTATAAATTAGATCCTTAATCATTGGGTGATTTTTATTTTCAGACACAAAAGGAAAGTACTTTGAGAGATATACATTTGCTCTATTATTTCCATAAATGTTTTCTTTAATAATAGGCAGGTCAGTTTCAAATCCTTCTTCAAATTTTTGGCTTAAATCTTTTGGTAGCGCTTTATTGAAATAAAGTGTAAGTAACTTTTTGCCAAAATAATTTCCAGAAGCCTCATCCCCAAGTAAGAATCCTAAAGAAGGGGCGTTTTCAAAAACGCTATATCCATCATAAAAACAGGAATTTGAGCCTGTTCCTAAAATACAAGTTATATTAGGATGTCCATTATACATAGCGTAACAAGCAGCATCAATATCATGCCGAATGCTTACTTTTGCATTTTTAAAAAAAAGTTGAAGAGGCTCCTCAATAATCTTGTTTTTCTCAGCAGATGAGCATCCTGCCCCATAAAAGAAAATATTTTTTATACTATCTATATGTTCTACTAATTCAGATTGTTTTAAATTTTGTAGGATATTATGTTGGTCAATAAAGTAAGGATTAAACCCTATAGTATTAAATTCGAAAACAATATCCCCCCCCTCATCACACAAAGCCCAACTGCATTTGGTAGAGCCGCTATCAGCAATTAAAATCATATTTTTAAAAAATTTGTAAGCAAAGATAGTGTAAAATATACACAAAATAAATTTTTATTAAAAAAACTTACAATAAGTGTATAAAAGACACTAACTTTGACGAAATTTTTTTAATGAGTTATTTTATTTTTTTTTCAATAGGATTGATTATGGGTTGTCTCGTATGCGGAGTGCTTGTGCCTATTTTTTTTATGAAGAAAATATCTGAGTACAAGAAGGATCAAATAAAAAGTAAGCGTGAGTTAGAAAGATATAAAAATGATTTTACGGATAAATATATTGATGATGGGTATGATGCTTATTAAATAAAATGATATCAAAATTTAAACAAAAAAATATGCCACAAGACAACACAGTGGATATTTAGGAAAAAAAGCAAAAGAAATCTAGATGAATTATATAGAAGAAAGGCCTTGGGGTAAATTTGAAATATTAATAGAAGATGTTGGGTGCAAAGTGAAAAGAATAATAGTTAAACCTGGTGGTAGATTAAGTTATCAGTATCACAATAAAAGAAGTGAAGTTTGGACTATAGTTTCTGGTATAGCAACAATTACATTAGATGAATCAATTAAAGATTATGAGTACGGAGATACTATATTAATACCGCAAGGAACAAAGCATCGTGTTGAAAATCAATTCGATAATAATTTGGTATTTATAGAAGTTCAACATGGATCTTATTTTGGTGAAGATGATATAATCCGAATTAATGATGATTATAATAGGAAATAATTATACAATTATTTAAAATTATATAAGAATAAATGGATTATTTTTAAGTTATTTAAGAAAATTAGAGGTTGGTTTTAATCTAAACATTAAGGAGACTTCGGTTGGTCCCCAGAAGAATTTGTAAAAGCAAGAAGAACTTACTTTTCAAGAAAGGTAAAAGAGATCATTTAATGATTTAAATAATATAAATAGGAACGATTAATTTTAAGAATTACAACAATAATAATATGAAAATCAAGATAGGAATAAATGGTTTCGGAAGAATTGGTAGACTAGTATTTAGGACTGCTATTTATAATCAATCTATAGAAGTTGTTGCTATAAACGATCTAGTTGATATTAATTATTTAGCTTATATGCTAAAGTACGATTCAACTCATGGTAAGTTTTCTGAAAATATAGAAGTGGATGGGGATTATTTAATAATTGATAAGCAGAGAATTAGAGTAACTTCAGAAAGGAATATTGAAAATATTAAATGGGATGAAGTTCAAGCTGAATATATAGTTGAGTCAACAGGCTTGTTTCTTACTAAAGATTTAGCAAACTTACATTTACAAGCTGGCGCCAAAAAAGTTATAATGTCTGCACCCTCTAAAGATGATACACCAATGTTTGTAATGGGTGTTAATAATAAAGAGTATAATTCTGAAATGAGTATTGTTTCAAATGCTTCTTGTACTACAAATTGTCTTGCTCCTATTGTAAAGGTTTTAGATGATAAATTTGGAATAAGAAATGGTCTAATGACTACAGTACATGCTGTTACTGCTACACAAAAAAGTGTAGACAGTCCATCTGTTAAGGATTGGAGAGGAGGAAGAGGGGCGTATCAAAATATTATTCCATCATCTACTGGAGCTGCTAAAGCAGTTGGTAGAGTAATTCCGTCTATGATGGGGAAATTAACAGGAATGTCTTTTCGAGTTCCCACTGCAAATGTTTCGGTTGTTGATTTGACTGTAAATCTTGAGAAATCAACAACATATCCTGAAGTATGTAATGCAATGAAAGAAGCATCTTTATCTGAGGATTTGAAAGGAATCCTTGGTTATACTGAAGATATGGTTGTGTCTACTGATTTTCTTTCTGATAGCAGAACTTCAATATTTGATGCAAATGCAGGGATGCAACTTGATGATAAATTTGTCAAGGTTGTTAGCTGGTATGATAACGAATGGGGGTATTCAAGCAAGATAATAGATTTAATAGAATATATGTTTAATGTTGACAATAGAATTGATATTAAAAGTAATAGAATCACATCTTCTTATGCATATGGAGGTTGTGTTTAGGTTTCTCTAGTCAAGTAGATATTTTTTGTTTTAAAATGTAGTGATTTGTATAGTTGGAGTGCTTGATCGCCTTACTATATGCGAAAATAATTATTTACTCAGCTTTTTATTGAAGTTTTAAAAAACAAATAGCATACTTAGTGTATTATGTACAAACTACCAGCTTAATTATTAAAAAAAGAACTAAATTTTTAATAGTGTAAAAAACACACTAAGCATAATAATCTAATTATTTTATCTAGTAAAAAAAAAGTTAATGTAAATTTAACACTAAGCTAATTTTTTGTAGTTTTCAAACAATTAATTAATTAAGCAAGTTATTATGAAAAAATTTACAAAATTATTGGTCTGTAGTTTTTTGACTCTGTGTTTTGGAATGAGCGTAAGTGCTCAGACTTCAGCAGATTCAGCATCAGTTACATTCCAAGTTGACATGAATAGTGTAACCACAGCTTTTACAACGCCTGAAGTTAATGGATCATTTAATAATTGGTGTGGTAATTGTTGGGCAATGTCTGACTCTGATGGAGATAATGTTTGGGATGTATCGGGAAAAGTATTAAAGGATACTGCGCATGAGTTTAAGTTCTCAGCTGATGGGTGGGGTATTCAAGAGAATCTTTTTTCTGGATCTTCTTGTACAGTCACAAATTTCGGGTACACAAACAGAGCTTTAAATGTTAGTGGAGACACTACTTTAGGAGTTGTTTGTTGGGAATCATGTGGTCCTTGTGGAGGCGCTCCTTCAGCTTATAATGTAACTTTCCAAGTTGACATGAATGGAGTGTCTGGATTTACAACACCGGAAGTAAATGGTACTTTTAACGGATGGTGTGGAAATTGCTGGGCTATGTCAGATGCTGATGGAGATAATGTTTGGGATTTCACAACATTACTAGCACCAGGATTTTACGAATATAAGTTTTCTGCTGATTCATGGTCAATTCAAGAATCATTAGATTCTAATTTATCTTGTGTTACAACTACTATAGATACTTCTTTAGCAATTGGCTATGCTGCTAATAGATCTTTTAATGTTGTGGCTTCTGACCTTACATTAGATATTGTTCCTTGGAACGGATGCGCATCTGCAGTTGTACCTGGATGTACGGATGCAACAGCAAATAATTACAATGCTTCAGCTACTTCAGATGATGGTTCGTGTATGTATGACGTAACCTTTACAGTAGACTTAGGTTGCGAAAGCTTTACTCCTGGCTATGTTTCGGCTACTGGTCCTTCTGTTAATTGGTCATGTGGTACATATGCATTAACTGATGGAGATGCTAATGGTGTTTGGGAAGGAACGTTTAGTATGCCTGCCGGAACATTTGAATATATATACTGTTCAGATGGTTGGGCACAAAATGAAACAGCAGGTTTAATTGCAGCAACGAATGCAGGAGGTACTTGCGCACCTTCTACAGATTATGCAACTTATGCAAATAGATTAATAACAGTTGGCGCTATAACAACAGTAGATACATGGGGAACTTGTTCTGCATGTGTTATATCAGTTCCAGGTTGTACTGATAGTACTGCTACTAATTATAATTCATTAGCAACAATAGATGATAGTTCTTGTACTTACACTGTACTTACAATAACAACAACAGTATG
>Ga0206126_10001131_pt1 | contig 33113 bp, 29 predicted proteins | sample Helgoland_Spring_5_FD_148621 | JGI IMG/M metagenome (GOLD analysis project Ga0206126, IMG submission 148621) | Pelagic subsurface seawater microbial communities from Kabeltonne, Helgoland, North Sea - Helgoland_Spring_Bloom_20160412_1 | ecosystem: Environmental > Aquatic > Marine > Epipelagic ...
GTAAAGGCAGGAGAAGACGCTGAAGGCGAAACTTCTTACGACCTTTGGGGCCGTTACAACTGGAATGCAAACATGTATGTTTCAGTTCAAGCACCAACAGAAGAAATGATGGACAACTTAACAGTTGGCATTGGTTATTCTTATGATGTATGGAAAGGTCTTTGCGTTGAACCTAACTACAGTATGGGTTTAAAAGAAGATGAAGCAGGTGAAAGAGAAGGTTCTTTTAACTTAGGTTTATCTTACAAGTTTTAAACTTAGTATTAATTAAAAAAAGTCCTGGTGACAGGCATTAAAAAAATGGAAAAAGTATTTTCAACAGTAAGCGGATTTTTAGGTGGTTTAGGGTCATTATTTATGGCTTTCATCCCAGTAACAATCTTATGGTACGTTTTAACAGGCGGATCAGTATTTGGAATGGATGCAATCGCTAATTTAACTTCATTAGTAAATGGATTTGGAGAAGGTGGTTTCGTAGGATTAATTGTATTAATTCTAGTAGCATCATTTTTTACAGGTAAAAAGTAATAGTTTTTAGAACATATTATTAAGAGAGGCGCTTCGGCGCCTCTTTTGTTTTCTATTTTTTTATTATATGTATATTTGAAAACATACGCGCTTCCTAATAAGCCGTCCCTGATTATTTATAACCCTATTAAGGTTCCTAATAACCTTATTTCCCGTACAATTAATTAACGAGACTCGAAAGAGAAAAAACCAAAATAAAATGGCAAAAAACATTTTAAAAGAGGCAATCGCTGACGCTAAGGCAGTTCGTGAAGTTGCTCTTGCAAATGCAAAGGCCGCATTAGAAGAAGCTTTTACACCACGACTTCAATCTATGTTATCAGCTAAATTATCTGAAGAATTAAATGAAGAAGAAGATTTAGATGAAACTTACATGGAAGATGAAAAAGAAGACGTAAAAGAAATGTATGATGAAGACGAAAAAATGGACGAAACATACATGGAAGATGAAAAAGAAGATTTAGATGAGGAAATTGATTTGGAAGAAATTCTTAATGAATTAGAATTAGAAGAAAGTGATGACCTAGAAGAAACGGTCGACGAAGCTAAAAAAGATGACGACGAGAAAATGGAAGAAGCTAAAAAAGACGACGATAAAGACGACGTTAAAGAAGCTAAAGACAAAGAAGACGACATGAATGAAGCTAAAGACGACAAAGAAGATTTAGATGAACAAAAACCAATCTACAAAGCAGAATACGCTAATGATGTTACTTATAAAGCGGATCATGTAAATGAAGATAAGGAATTTGATTTAGATACTCTTCTTGAGGAAATTAACAATTTAGACGAAGAAAAAGAAGACGACGTTAACGAGCAAACAGATTCAGAAATGGATGACATGTATGCAGGTTCTGCACTTCACAAAAGAAAAGAAGAAGGCCAAACTAACGAAGTTGTTGGTGTAGCTGCAGGTATTGCAGGTTTAATTGCAGCAGCAGGTGGTTTAAGTGCTTTAGAAATGGCGGCTGATGATCCAGAATGGAGAGCTAAGTATCCAAAAGTGGCTAGAGCTTTAGAAAAAATGCAAGACATTGGTAAAGCAGCAGCTGATACCAAAAGAATGGAAGAAGCATCTAAAGACAAAGAACTTGATGAAACTAAAGCAGCTCTTGAAGCAGTCACTACTGAACTTAACGAAGTTAATTTGTTAAACTCTAAATTATTGTATGTTAACAGAATTTTTAAAGCAAACAATTTAAATGAAGGACAAAAACTACGTGTAGTTGAAACTTTAGATAATGCGTCAAATGTTAAAGAAGCTAAGTTAATTTACGAAACAATCAAGGACACGTTTACTGTTGCTAAATCAACAAAAACAACTCCTAAAAGATCAATCAAAGAAGGATTAGGAATGGCTTCTAAAGCTGCAGGAACATCTACAGCTCCAAAGAAACCAGTTCTTAACGAATCAAATGATATGGTGACTAGAATGCAAAAACTAGCAAACATTAAAATTAATCAATAACTAAATAAAAAAATTTACAAAAAATGGACAATGTAAACAATTTATTAGAAGGTGCAAGCCCTTACCAAGTTCTACAGGAGCAAGCTGGAAAATTAGCTAGCAAATGGGATAAATCAGGACTTTTGGAAGGAATTACATCTTCTACAGAAAAGAACAACATGTCAATGTTGTTAGAAAATCAAGCTAAACAGCTTGTAAATGAATCAAATACAGTAACATCAGCAGGTTCTGGAGTTTCTATCACTAATGGTGGTAATTCAGAAGCTTGGGCGGGTGTTGCTCTTCCTTTAGTACGAAGAGTATTTGGAGAAATCGTAGCAAAAGACCTAGTGTCAGTTCAACCAATGAACTTACCAGCAGGTTTAATTTTCTACCTTGACTTCCAATATGGAACAGGTACTGCTAACAAAACAGTAGGAGAATCACTTTATGGTGCATCTTCAGATCTTAAAAGAACATCAGAATCGTTCGATACAGGTCTTTATGGTGCAGGTGAGTTTGGTTACTCAACAACTTCTGCTTCAATCGCAGTTACTTTAGACCAAACAGGACACACTTCACAATCACTACAAGCAGGTGGTGGTGGATTATTAGGAATTTTAGCTGGTGATACTGAATTCTCAGCATCTTTTGCTGGTGGATTTGATGGCGCTGACGCATTTGGAGATACAGATGCAATTAGAATTGTAAATGTTTTACAAGCTTCAGCATCTAATTTTGATGCAGATGCAATTAGAGCATTTGCTTTTGATGGGGCAGTAAAAACATTCCCACAATACACAAGATTACATACATCAGGATCAGGTGAAAAAGTAATTCAATTAGTAATTTCAGGTGCTGCAACTACTGCTCCTGGAAATTTAATTTACTTAACAACTCCTGATAACTTAAATGATAGAGGTGATTTTGAAGACACAATGCCAGAAGCAGGAGCAGGTACAGTATCTGCTTTATCTATTCCTGAAATCAATGTTCAGTTAAGATCTGAAACAGTTGCTGCTAAAACACGTAAATTGAAAGCACAATGGACTCCTGAGTTCGCTCAAGACTTGAATGCTTATCATTCAATTGACGCTGAAGCAGAATTAACTTCAATCTTAAGTGAGTATATTTCAATGGAAATTGATTTAGAAATCTTAGATATGTTAATCAGAAATGCTGATACTGTTGAAGGTTGGAGTGCTAAAGTTGCTCAAGATGTATCTGTAAATTCAAACCACACAGTAGGTGGTACTGCAGGTGTTACTTATACATCAAACCAAAATAATTTAGGTGTATATTACACTAAAATGTCTTGGTTCCAAACTTTAGGTGTTAAATTACAAAAAGTTAGTAACTTAATTCACCAGAAAACTCTTCGTGGTGGTGCTAACTGGATGGTAGTTTCTCCAAAAGTTTCTACAATTTTAGAAGCAATCCCAGGATTTGCAGCTGACTCATCAGGAGACAGTGACAAATACAATATGGGTGTTCAAAAGATTGGTGCAATAAATAACAGATATACAGTTTATAAAAACCCTTACATGGTTGAAAATACAATCTTAATGGGTTATAAAGGATCTCAATTCCTTGAAACTGGTGCTGTTTTTGCTCCGTACATTCCTTTAATCATGACACCTCTAGTGTATGATCCTACTTCATTCACACCAAGAAAAGGTATCATGACTAGATATGCTAAGAAAATGGTTCGTCCAGATTTCTATGGTAAAGTAATGATTCACGACTTAAACGAGCTGTAAGCAGTTAGTTTAATATATTTTGAAAGAGAGCCGCATTAGCGGCTCTTTTTTTTATATGTATATGTGTAAACAATAATTGGTCGGTATTGTTAAACAATATTAAAAACGGGGAAAATAGCCTCTATGGGTTGACCACTATAGTTGTATCCCTATAATTGCTTAAAAAAATAAAATTATGGCAAGTAAAACAAGATCGTTTTTAAAAAACGAAAACAGGGATTTTAATAACATCCTTGACAGTGTAGCAACTTTAAAGGACCAGAACACAAAAACTACTAGTGACAATGTAACTAAATTTGATTTAGGGGCACAAGTAAGTTTAGACCCACAATCAGATGGATCTATATTTTCTGGAGCAACTGGTGAAATTAACCAATGGGGATTTAGATGTGGTAATACATTAGCAGTACATGCTATTGGAACCCAAACTCTTTTAGCACCAGCATTAAATGCAGCAGGATTAGATGTATCAGGTGACCAAACAAATAATGATGGTTGGGCTATGAGAGGTAGATCAGTAGCATCTTTAGGTAGATTAAACAAAGATTACTTTACAGTAGGAACATCTCCAGCATTTTACATGAAATGTAAATTTTCAATAGCCGATGTTTCAGGTATTGATGATTTAAGATGTGGATTTGCAAAAGTTGAAGCACATAATGCTGATCCAGATGCATTAGATGAATTAGCAGCTATGCATGTAGTTTCAGGTGATATTAAAACTACAACTATTATTAATAATGCAACAACTGTAACTACAGATTTAACAAATCCTTCTTCAGGTGACTTTGCAGATGGAGCAACTCATACTTTTAAAATTATGGTGAGTGCAACTGGTGTAGTAACTTATGAATTAGATGATACAGCTCCAACAGGTGCAGTAGCATTTACTTTTGATGATGCTGAAGTAGTAACTCCATACTGGTTCCACAGACATGATTCAGATGTAGGTGGTGCTGTTATATGGCAAACATTTGAATTCGGTTTACAATAAGCCTTATTTAAACTTTAAAGAGGACCGCATTAGCGGTCCTTTTTTTTATATGTATAATCAAACGTTATATATGGTAAAACCCAACACATCAAAAAAGCCCCCAAAAGGCTCGGTTAGATTTTCATTAACTCTTTCAGAAGAACAAAAATCGGCAAAACAGGCAATTTTACACCACCCATACAATTTTATAGTTGGTAAAGCAGGTAGTGGTAAAACATTATTAGCTTGTCAAATTGCACTAGACATGTTTTTTAAAAGACAAATAGATAAAATCATAATAACGAGACCTACAGTATCAACAGAAGACAATGGTTTTCTTCCAGGATCAGAAAAAGAAAAAATGGAACCATGGATTGTACCTATTAAATCTAACATGCGTAAAATTTACAATAAACCTCTTATTTTAGAAAAAATGGAAAAAGAGGAATCAATTGAATTAGTATCTTTAGCACATTTTAGAGGTAGAACATTTGAAAATTCTATAGTAATAGTTGATGAATTTCAAAATTTAACTCGTTCACAATTTAGAATGGCTTTAGGTAGATTAGGAAAAAATTCAACAATGATATTTTGTGGAGACAACCAACAAATTGACTTAAAAGATAAAAATTATTCTGCAATAGTTGACTTACCTAAAATCAATAATTCCCAATATGTTTATAAAAGAGTATTATTAGATAACCATCGTCATATAGCAATAGACGAAGTATTCGAGTTATTGAACGGAATGTAAATTCTCCATACCTTTTTCATATTTATAATAGAACAACCTAATTCTATTTAAAATGGCAAAAATACCTATATGGCCGGGCTCATCATCATTTGCAACAGTATCTAATCCGACACCTTTTGCATTATATGATTCAGACACTGAATTTATTACGGATGCTGATAATATTTCAAATTGGTGTGCTAAACGTTTAGGATACCCTCTTGTAGATATTGAACTACAAGATGTAAATTTTTATACTTGTTTTGAAGAAGCTATAAATGAGTATGGAGCTCAATTATACAATTTTCAAATAATAAATAATTTTCATACATTAGAAGGAACAACAACAGGATCTAATTTTAATAACCAATTAATTTCTCCTAATTTAGGGGGTACAGTTAATATATCGGACCAATATGGTAATGAAACTTATGGTGGTGGAGGAGATTATAAAAAAGAATCAGGTTCTTTATTAGTAAAAAAAGGAATCCAACAATATGATTTATTATCAGCTGTTAGTTCTTCTTTAAGTGGTTCAGAAGCAGTTTATATTAAAAAAATAATGCATTATCAACCAGCAGCTATAAATAGATATTTCGACCCATATGCAGGTACAGGTACAGGTATTCAATCCCTAATGCAAACTTTTGGATTTGGTAATTATTCACCAGGTGTAAACTTTATGTTAATGCCTATGTTTTTTGATGCTTTAAAAATTCAAGCAATTGAATTAAATGATGCTATTAGAAAATCAGCATATCATTTTGAAATAAGCAACAATAGGTATTTAAAATTATTTCCTATCCCTACAAGTGATTATACTTTATGGTATGAATACCAATTAAAATCTGTAGCTAATGCTCCAGTAAAAAATGATGCAACAAATTTAATAACGGATATATCAAATGTACCTTATACTAATCCTACTTATGCTTTTATAAATGAGCCTGGTAAACAATGGATTAGAAGATATTGTTTAGCATTAGCTAAAGAAATGTTAGGTAGTATAAGAGGTAAATATCAAGCTTTACCAATACCAGGAGATACTACTACTTTAGATTATGCTAGGTTATTAAGTGAAGCAATAACTGAAAAAACAGCATTAATAACAGAACTAAAAGAATTATTAGAATCTACAACTAGATTAAAACAATTAGAAAGACAAAATCAAGAAGCACAACAAACACAAGAAACTTTTTATAAAGTACCATACCCAATTTATATAGGTTAATGATAAAATTAAAAAACATATTAAACGAACTATTAAATACTTACATAGTACAAGCTTACATGCTAACAGACACTGAATATAATATTACAGATATATTAGATCAAATTAGAGCAATAAGAAAAGTAACTATTGTAAGAAATATAACTCCTCCTGAATATGTTCAAAAACAAAATTTTGAATATACTTTAGTTACAATTAAATTTATATCAAGAGGAAATCCTAAAGAAGATTTAAAAAAACTAAAAAAAGATATTTTAACATCTAATAGAAGTATAAATGATTTAAGAGTACCAGGTGTAAAATCTTTTAAAATTAAACCAGAAACCTTAAAAAGAATATAATGGCTTTATTTGGAGGATCACGAGATATATCACTTTTTAACACAGTAAGTAAAGAACTTATTAATGATATTATTCAATCAGAAGTTGGATATTACAAATTTGCTCTTGAAAAAACTACATCTAATGTTTATGGTGAATCCCAGGGCAAAGTATACTATGAACCCGTAAGAATAGCGTGTTTAATGCAGAGAGAAGACCAAACATGGTCGTCTGATGACTTTGGATCTGACCTTAATCAAACACTTAATTTTAGGTTTTTAAAAGAAGAATTAAAAGATATAAATTTAGTACCAGAAGTGGGAGATATATTACTTTTTAGGAATAATTTTTATGAAGTTGATAGTAAAATCGAAAATCAATTAATACTAAGTAAAGATCCAGACTATGCTATTTCAACAGGAACAACTGATTTTGGTAATAGTCATTCAATTATATTAAATACTCATATTTCAGGAATAGAAAGATTAAATTTAATACCTTTAAGAGGTGGAAAATATCCATCTACAACTAAAATAACTGATGGAATAGCTAATTTACTTGGATAATGACAGATTTTAAAAGACCTATACCTAATAGACAAAATGAACTGTTAAGAAAAAACTTATCAGCTCCTCAGTATGATCAAGAATCATTATCTGAAAAATCAGAAAAAGGTTCTAGTTTAGCTAGAGAATCTTCTACATTAGAAATAAATGAATTTCCTATTAAAGGATTAGTTGAAGATAGAAAAACCCCAAGACTATTAAAAGATAAAGTAAATAGATCTAATGTTACTCGTAGAGATGATGATACAACAAAAGATGTAAATATAGGTTTACAAGATCATGATGAGGCTATAGCATATTATTTTGATAAAGTTATTCAACCTTCTATTATAAAAAATGGGCAAAGAGTAGAAGTACCTTTAGTTTATGGATCTCCTGAAAGATGGAAATCAGTTCAACGAGATGGATATTATAGAGATAAAGAGGGAAAAATTCAAACCCCTCTTATTATGTTTAAGAGAGACAGTGTTGAAAAAAGAAGGGATTTAGGTAATAAAATGGATGCTAATAATCCCCAACTACAATATACTTTTCAAAAAAAATATACAAAAAGAAATCAATATGATAATTTTTCAGTATTACAAGGTAGAACACCACAAAGAGAATTACATGCTGTAGTAGTACCTGATTATGTAACTTTAAATTATAGTTTTACTATATGGACTTCATTTGTAGCAGATATGAATAAAATGGTTGAAGCTATAAACTATTCATCAGATTCATATTGGGGTGATTTTGAAAGATTTAAATTTAATGCAAGAATTGATACTTTTAGTAATAGAGTAGAATTATCACAAGGAAATAATAGGGTAGTAAAAACAGATTTTGGGTTAAAATTGCAAGGATATATAATCCCAGAAGCCATGAATGCTTTTATAAACAAACACCCAACAAAACAATTTTCAAAATCTATTCTTACTAATATCACAGAAGTAATAGCCGAAGATCTAATAGAACACGATAGAGCAAGACAACCAATAAATAAAGTAGGAGATAGTGGAAGTGGTATTGGTTATGATAAAATAGGACACCAACAAATAGGATAATAAAATGGCAAAACAAACAAGAACAACATTAAAAGGATACTTTGAAACAGGAGATATACCTACAGGGGGAAATTATGTTGATTTAATAGACAGTCCCTTAATGTTAAATACTGAAAATACAGGAAGTGCAAATATTTTAGGCACCATAACAGCTTCAGGAGATATTAGTTCAAGTGGAGACATAATAGGAGTTACTGGTTCGTTTGATTATGTAAAAACAGATAAATTACAAGTAGGAGCAGCAGGTGGTACAGATATATTAAGTATAGATGGTGGTGATTTACAATTAGAAAATGGTAAACAAATAACATTCTCAGATATAGGTGATGGAAATACTGGTAGAGTAAGAATAGTTGGTAATGAAGATAGTGATACTATCCAGATGTTTGTTGATAATAATAATTCCCATACATTAAGATTAGATACGACAGGTGTTAGTATAGGAACATCCACACCAGCAGAAAAACTAACAGTAGAAGGCAATATAAGTGCAAGTGGTTTTATAAGTGCTTTTGGAAGCTCTTCATTTGTAGGATTACCAACCACAGAACCTTCAACAACAGGAACTTTATGGTTATCAGGTAGTGGTGGGGGATCAGCTTCAGGATCAAAATATTTAATGGTATTTACAGGATAATTCGATAAAAAATGTCTATATATAACCCTCTTTCTAGTAGTATAAGTCCTTCTTTATTTTTATCTTATACAAATTTTCAAGTAACTTCATCTATACCCGTAAGTTCTTCAGAAAGAACTCCTACTTCATCAGCAGTACTAGTTTCTGGATCAGTTTTTTTACTGTCAGCTAGTGCAGCTTATACAGCAGGATTAAATGTACAAACATCAGTAAACTTAAATAGTTATGTTTATGGAGTAGCTTCATCTGATCCAACAGATATTTCTTCTTCTTTATATGATGTAGAAACCCCCGGTTATAGTGCTATAGGAGATAATGCTACTACAAATAATCCTCCACAATATGTTGAAGGACCTATAAGAATAACTACAGGAAGTCAAGCAAGCACCACAACAGGTAGTATAAGAATTGGTTATGGAAGAATTTTACGAATTAAAGATGGAGATAATTTTACTGTAAGATTAGGATGCACAAACCCAACTGCTTTTAATTATGATCCTAATGCAAATGTTGATAATGGAAGTTGTATATTACCTATTTATGGATGTACAAATCCAAATTCTTCGAATTATAATTCAGCAGCAAATATAGATGATGGTTCTTGCGCAATAGCAGGATGTACAGACCCTACAGCTTTAAATTACAATCCTTTAGCAACTACAGAAAATGGAACATGTCAATATGTTACAAATGGTACTTTTATTAATACTAATCAAACTACTACACATACTGATAATTCTTATTTAAATTCAGGGATATCTTCATATAATAGTCCAACTTTGAATACTAATGGAAGTATATTAATACAAACAAATGGAGAAGCTTATGTGGGTCCTTATCATGTAATAACTAATTCACCTAAAATATATGTAATAGGAACTACTCCTTCCCTCAAACCTACACAATTTGTAGAAGGAAATATATTAATTTTAAGAAATGGAAATAGAAAATATACAGATAATAATGAATCTATTTCTAATAATTTACCTTCTGCTTATGATAAACCTATCTCTCAAGAACAACTTTGTTCTAATTGCTATTTTAATCAAAATGGTAATTGCACAAAATGGAATGCAGAAATAAGAATGGATTATTGGTGTGCTGCTTATAAACCTTTAGGAGTACTTACACCAGCAGGAGATACTTTTAGAAGTGATTTTCCAGGAATGATCCAAACAGGATTAACAACATCAGGTAATGAATTTGTACTTGATAATAAAAAATATTATATAGGAAGTTATCGTATAATGCCAGATGGAACATATTTTGCAGATAATACATTACCTTTTAAAAGAATATATTTAAAACAAACACTTAAATTTGGTTCTAATAAACATTTTACAAAAATCAATAAAAATAAACAAGGAAAACAAATAATACAAACAACAACTTCTCCTTCAACAACAGTTCCTTCTACAACAGAAACAACTACAGTTTCTACAGGAACTACTACACCTTCCACTAGTGGAACAGGAACAAGTTATAGTTATTAACATAAGACAATAAAAAATGAGTACATTATTCGTAAATACAATTAAACCAGATTCAGGATCTAATATTCTGATATCTTCTTCATTAATAGTTTCTGAAAGCTTAAAAGTAGCAGGAGATTTTGAATTAAGTGGTTCTATAAAATTAGGTAATGCAGACACAGATTCAATTGGTTTTGTTGCTGATGTAAGTTCAAGTATACTTCCTGACGCAAATGAAACATTTGATTTAGGATCTACTACTAAAAAATGGAGACATTTACACGCAGTAGGAATTACAGCATCAGGAGACATAAGCTCAAGTGGAATCATAATAGGAAATATAGGACAATTTAATGAATTAGAATTTGGTGCTTTTGCAAATATAACAGCTAGTGGTAATATAAGTACAAGTGGAGCTTTTATTGGAGATGGAAGTCAATTATCAGGAATAGGAATATCAGGATCTGCTTTAGATGTAATTAATATATCCTCTAGTGGAAATATAAGTTCAAGTGCAACAGGATCCTTTAATCATTTCTTTGTAAGTGGTGAAATCAGTGGATCAGTTAGTGCTAGTGGTACTGGATCTTTTCAGGGAGGAGTAAACGCAGCAGGAACAAATAGTACATTTGGTAACATAACAGCTTCAGGTAATATAAGTGCTAGTGGATATGTCTTTAGTAATAATTTAGTTTTACCTATTGATGGTACTGAAGATGCAAAAATAGTATTTTCTAAAAATTGGACAGGTGATGTATCAACTCAAAAAGGTAACAATGGGTACATTTATGATGATGATGATTCTATACAAATAGGATATGCAGATTCAGATATTATTGCAATAGGACAACAAGATTCAATTAATACTGATTCTGCTGGGATGAGAATATTCCTTCAATCAGGAGTTAGAGTAGCAGGAAGTGTAAGCGCAAGTGGAACAGGTTCATTTCAACATGGAATAGATGCAGCAGGAGCTACAGGTTCCTTTGGTATGATATCTGCAAGTGGAGATATATCTGCTTCAGGAACAGGATCTTTTGAATTTTTAACAGTACCAGGTGAAGTTAGTGGTAATATAAGTGCTAGTGGAACTGGATCTTTTAGAGGGGGAATAGATTGTATAGGGGATGGAACAGGAATGGCCCCAGCTACAGGAGCATTTGGATATATAAGTGCTAGTGGAGATATATCATCTTCTGCTTCAGGTTCTTTTATGCATCTGTCAGTAAGTGGATCAGGTTCAATGACTTATTTATTTGTGTCAGCATCTGATCAATTAAATACAGCAATAAGTTGTAGTGGTGGTATTTCTGCTAGTTATTTCTCTGGGGATGGAAGACATCTTGAAAATGTAACAGCTAGTTTTGTTGCAGGAGGAACAACAGCTGCTGGTGCTAATACACAATTACAATTTAATGATGGTGGTGCTTTAGGGGCAGACGCAGGACTTGTATATAATAAAACAACAGATGTTTTATCAGTATCAGGATCTATAATAGTAGGTACTAATACCCCGGGATTAGGTCATGTAAGTGCAAGTAGAGTAAGTGCAAGTGCAGGATTTGAAGCAGACACATTAAGTACAAGTTCATTTGGTTTTATTTCTTGTAGTGGAGATATTAGCTCAAGTGGAACAGGTTCTTTTGAGGGGGGTATAAATTGTATTTCTCCAGGAGGTGATGATGTTGATGGAACAGGTTCATTTGGGTATATTTCTTGTAGTGGAGATATAAGTATGAGTGGAACTTTTTCGGCAGGTGCTATATCATCAAGTGGAACTATAAGTGGAAGTTTATTAAAAGGACAACAAATTCAAGCCCAAGAAGGTGATAGTTTAGGATTTAGATTTAATTTAAATAATGATTCAGTAGTAAATGCTTTAAGATATAAAACAATATCTACAGTAGGACATGCAGATATAAATGCTTTACCTTTAACAGTAACTAAAGATATTTCAGGTAGTGCAAATCTTTTAATAGGTGGAACTGCAATAGTAGGAGGAGCAACAACAATAGCAGGAACTACAACAACAAATGGTACTTTAAATGTAGCTAGTGATTTTCAAATAGCAGGAGTAGCAGTAACAGCAACAGCAGCTGAATTAAATAAAATGGATGGATTTGTTGGAACAACAGCCCAATTAAATGCGTTCATAAAAACAACAGATGAAGCAATTGAAGCTTCTAAAGCAGTAAAATATGATTCAGATGGAGCAATAAGAACTAAAAAAGTAATAAAATCTTCAGGAGTAACATTAACTGCTGGAGATAGTGATGCATTATTAGCTCCATCAGGAGCAGCAGCACAAACATTTGTATTACCAGCTGTAGCAGAGGCTAAAGGAGTAAGATTTGAATTTGTAGCTGCTAGTGCTGCAGCACATATAATACAAAGTGAAGGTTCAAATATATTTGGTCAAATAATAGATAATTCAAATGCAGCCACATTAGCAAGAACTGAATTAGAAGGAAGCAGTAGAATAGTATTGCAAAACCCAAAAATTGGAGACAGAATAACTATAATAAGTGATGGAGCTAGATATTTTGTTGATGGAAGAACAAATGACACACCAGGATTAGCATAATAAATAAATAAAAAAATGTCAATAGTAACTAAAGCAATATTAAAAGGGTATTTTGAAACAGGAGATAGACCCACAGAAGGTCAATTTATTGATCTAATAGATTCTATTGTAACTTTAACCCATGCAAATACAGGTGATGTTACTATTGTAGGAACTTTAACAGTTGATAATATAAATATAGGCTCACACATAAGTGCAAGTAGAGTAAGCGCTAGTGGGGGCTTTGAAGCAGACACATTAAGTACAAGTTCATTTGGATATATTTCATCTAGTGGTGATATAAGTACAAGTGGAAATATATTTGCCCGAGAAGGAGTTTTAGAAATAACAAATGTTAGTGCATCTTCATTTACAAATATTTACTCTTTATCTCATATAACTTCTAGTGGTAATATAAGTGCAAGTGGAGACGTAATAGGATTCACAGGATCTTTTCATTATTTAGAAGGAGATGGTAGTGGATTAACTAATGTTCATGTTGAAGATGTTGTTCATGGTAATAAAGTATCAGTAACAGGTAGTCAAAAAGTAACATCTAATACTAATAATACTGTAGCAACTAATAATACAGGAGAATTTACAATACCAATAGGAGCAAATTATACAGTAGAAACAGGGGGACAAGTTGATTTACAATATACTCCTATAGCAGAAAGAGTATACAGATATGATGTTGATACAGGCAATTTTATTCCTTATGCTCAAGCAAATATAGATTCTGAAACTACTTTAATGAAAGGTTTTGGAGCAGGAACAGCAGGAGTAGGTAATGATATAACTGTAAGACATAACGCAACAGTTCCAGAAAATTTTGTTACAACTTTATATACAACAGCACATAATGTAACACAATCTGAGGATCCTAATAATAATCCTATAGTAAACGATCCTAATTCAATAACAATACAAGATCAATCTACTTATACTATAAAAGCAGGAGCAGATGTAACAATAGATGGGGTTCATCATGGAGTTGTTAGAAAAGATATAGCCCTATTTAAAACTATGGGGATAGGAGATACACAAGCAATTGGTCCTTCAGGAAGTGATTCTTTCAATGACCAATATAATAATATATACCCTTCAGCTTCCGCACATTTACATATTTCAGCAAGTAATCCAGTAGTTAAAATAGAAGCATCATCAGGAACAGGATTATTGTCTATAGATGGTAATATAAGTGCAAGTGGGGGAACAATAACAGCATTATCAGGTTCATTCTCAGAATTATCAGGTAACAGTCCTTTAACAGTTAATGGAGAAGTTATTTTTACTGGAGTTGTTAAAACATCTGGTAATATAAGCGCAAGTGGAGAAATTAGTGCAAGTAATGGATTTGAGGCGGGTACAACAAGCACAAGTTCATTCGGATTTATTTCAGCAAGTGGAACTATAAGTACAAGTAAAGCTATTATAGCTAATAGTTTATCATTTCTACCTGGCATGTTTATTCGAGATGATTCAATTTCAACTAGTGCAGGTAACATATATTTTTCAGATGGAATAGAAGTAGGTGGTACAGGTCACATAACAGCCTCAGGGAATATAAGTGCAAGTGGAACTCTCACAGCTGAAAATATAGAACTTCCTCCAGGGGGAGCAATAAGACCAACTGTAAATTCTAATACTATTTCTTTTAGAGCACATGATCATGGTTCAGCTGAATTCATGGAAATAGGATCTAATATATTCAATGTGTATATGGATGGTAGGAATACCTTTGCTATAGCTAGAACTAATACCCAAGAAGGACAAATAACTTTAAATGCTACTAATGACAATTATGATGTCTCTATAAAATATGATGACACTTCAACAGCATTTACTTCAAACGCAGCAAGTCATTTTGTACAAATGTCTGGACCAGTAGTAATTTCAAGATCTGGTAGCGCAACAGCAACACCACTAGGTTCTAATTTTTCAGCAGTTACAGATGGCAACTCAGCATTACAATTATCAGGAAGTCTATTTACAGATGGTCATATAACAGCCTCAAGTAATATAAGTGCAAGTGGTGATATTACTGGTGTAACAGGTTCATTTGAGGGGGGATTAGTATTAACATCTCCTAATGGAACTAAATATAGATTCACAACAAATGATTCAGGACATTTATCATTAACAGGTAGTGCAGTGTAATCATGGTTTTCTAGAAAAAATCTATATTTATATAACGTAAAGCAATATTAAAAACCATACAACCACATTAAAATAAAATATAATGAGCAATATTAATGTAAATAATTTAACCCCCCTATTAGGATCGGGTTCATCTGTTAGTGTTTCTGGATCTTTAGTAGTAAAAAATGATGTCACTATAGGTGGTCATTTATATATTGGAGACCAAAACACAGATTCAGTAACTTTTTCAGCAGAAGTAAGTTCAAGTGTAATTCCAGATGCAACTATAACCTATGATTTAGGATCAGCATCAAAGAAATGGAGCACAATTTATCTAAATTCTTTAGTAACTCATCATATAACAGCAAGTGGTAATATTAGTGCTAGTGGTACTGGTATAAATGGAACAGGCTCATTCCATCATGTAGCTGCAAACGGAAATATTACTTCAAGTGGTACAGGTTCGTTTGAGGGAGGAGTAATAGCAAATAATGCAACAGGTTCGTTTGGATATGTAAGTTCAAGTGGAGATATAAGTTCAAGTGGAGACATTTATGGTGTTACAGGTTCATTTGCAGGAGGAATTGATTGTATTGGAGATGGTAAAAATGCAACAGGTTCATTCGGATATATTTCAGCAAGTTCAGATATTAGTACAAGTGGTGATATATTTGGAGTAACAGGATCCTTTTTCGGAGGAGTAAGTTGTTCAGAAGATTCAACAGGTTCATTTGGACAAATTACAGCAGTTGGAGATATAAGTTCAAGTACATCAGGTTCATTCATGGATCTGTTTGTAGACGATATGGTAGAAATACAAGGAGATGTAAATCTTCATGGTAATATAAGTGGAAGTACAACAACCACAGCTTCATTTGGATACATTTCATCAAGTGGAGATTTAACAGCTAGTGGAACAGGTTCATTTGGAGGAGGTATAGATGCCTCAACAGCTACAGGTTCATTAGGATACGTTTCAGCAAGTGGAAATATATACGCTACACAATACTATGTAGGTAGTACAGGTGCACTTATAGCATTAGCAGGTAATAAATCAGCAAATACAGTAAAATTAGGAGGAGGAGCTAGTGTAACTCAATTACACGGTTTATCAATTGATGTAACTGGTTCAATATCAGCAAGTAGCGATATGACTATTGTAGGAGATATAAGTTCAAGTGGAAGAATAAGTGCAAGTTCAGGATTTGAAACAGACGCTGGAACTACAAGTAATTTTGGTACTATTTCATCAAGCGGTAATTTAGTAATATCAGGTCATGTAAGTGCAAGTAGAATAAGTGCAAGTGCAGGATTTGAAGCAGATTCAGATAGTAAGAGTACTTTTGGACACATTTCAATGAGTGGAGATTTACAAATTGGAAACAATACAGTAGTAATGTCAGGTTCAGCAGGACAAATAACAGCTAGTGGAAATATTAGTGGTGGTGCTCAAATATTAGGAGGAGATTATTACGCACAAGGACTTCAATTTGCAACACAAGCTGATAACCAAACAAGTGGAGTATTACAAATAGGAGGATCTAACCCAATGAGACTAACAGGTACTTCATTAATGGTAACAGGATCAGTTTCAATGAGTGGTGCTTTAAGTATGAGTGGTGCAAACTCAGATTTAACTATAGATACAGGTAATATTGAAGTTGGCACAGGTAATATTATTGTAAGTAATGGTTATCTTCATACTGTTACTGGAGCTATAAGCTCAAGTGAGCATCTTATAGGAAATTTAATACAACAACATACAAATGGAGTTACTAATTTTGCAGTAGATGCGCTTGGTCAAGTAACAGCATCAGGACAAATAAGTTCAAGTGCAGGATTAGCAGGAACAGCTTTAACATTAGCAACAAACGGAGTAAATGCTCTAACAGTATCAACTGCCGGAGCTTTAAGTGCAAGTAGCACTTTAGCGGGTACAGCTTTAGAATTAAAAACAGCAGGTGTTCACAAAGCTTCAATTGACGCTTCAGGTAATATAGCAGCAGAGGGAACAATTAGTTCAAGTGGTTTAATGTCAGCAACAGCTTTAACACTAACTACAGCAGGTGTTCACAAAGCTTCAATTGACGCTTCAGGAAATGTAGCAGCAGAAGGTAATATAAGTTCAAGTGCTACACTAGCAGCTAGAAATTTAGACATAAAAACAGCAGGTGTAACAAAAGCTACAATAGATACTTCAGGTAATCTTGATTTAATAGCAGGTAATGAAGCTGGAGCAACAGGTTCATTTGGATATATTTCATCAAGTGGTGATTTCACAGCAAGTGGAAATATAACAGCATCAGGGGTATATGCAGATGGTGATATAAGTGCAAGTGGAGCTGTATTTACAAAATTTATTAAACCAAATGTAGGTGCAACATTAAACATAACACCTGATACAGGAGCTGCATTTGCAAGTGATACACACACAGTACAAATTTATGGAGGACTTAGAGCGGGATCAGCTATTACAACAGCCCATACAATTCTAGGTCCTACAACAATAGCATCATTAGTTGATTTAACCCCAACACTGGAAACTAAAACAGCTAACTTTACTGCAGCAGTAGGTAGAGAGTATATTGTAAATAAAGCAGATGGAGCAGCAATAGTATTACCTGCAGCATATGCAGGTGCTCGAGTTACTATATTAATAGGAACTCTAATCACATCAAATACTACTACAATTACAGCAGCATCTGGTGATCTACTTAAGGGATATGCATTCATGGAAGCAACTGATGCTGCAAATAATAAAACACATTTTGTCCCAGATGGATCAGATGATTTAATTATTACACTAGATGGTAGTACAACAGGTGGATTAATTGGAGATAGAATTGAATTAGTAGGAATCTCTGCAACAGAATGGAGAGTAAGAGCTACACTATCACACACTAGTACAGCAGCAACCCCATTCTCATAATAATTAATTAAAATATATAAAATAATTAAAGCCTCTCAAGAGGCTTTTTTTATATGTATAATAAATGACAGTGAAAACAATAAATGAACTTAATTAATTATGGGACAAATTCGAATTTTCAATCGTCCTCCCAAACCCTTTGAATTTGACAAAGAGGATTTAGTAATAGATAATGTTAGAGGAGACATCTATTATAAAGATGATAAAAATAGACTCCAAAAGATAATAAAATCTGATGACACTAGTACTTCTTTATCTGTAGCTAATTTAATAGCAGCTTCATCTGTATCATCCTCTGCAATAACCTCCTCAGTAATATTAACAGGTAACATTACAGCTAGTGGAAATATAAGTTCTTCAGGAACTATATTTGCAGATAATTTTCAATCATCAGGCCAACAACAAATAACAGTAGCAGACAGTTTTAATATAACAGGAAGTATAACATCTAGTGGAGATATAAGTGCCAGTGGAATAGTAATAGCAAACGAAGCTAATATTATAGGTCATATAACAGCCTCAGGTAATATAAGTGCAAGTCAAGTCTCAACTATATCCAGTGGTACAGGTTCTTTTAGAAGATTAGCCCTTGGGGATACTAATGTAGCTGCTTTATCTGCAGAACTTCATATTAGGAATGCAGGTTCAGTTAATATTAACTTAGATTCATTTGATCAAAATGGTAATCAAATTATTAATTTTTTAAATAATCAAGAACCTGATTTTTCAATAGGTAATTACTTTAGTGATGGTGGGTTTCAAATAAGATCAGATCAGAAAAGATTTGCAAAATTTGGAGCTGATGATGGTGATATTATTGAATTAAGTGGTAGTCTTCATATAACAGGTTCAAATGGTCACATAATAACAGATGGTAATATCACAGCTTCAGGTAATATAAGTGCTAATGGTACTGTATTAGGAATTACAGGTTCATTTAATCAAACAGTTATAACATTAAAAGCAGGAGCTCAAGACTCACCTTTCTTAATAAGAATAGCAAATAGTAATGGGCAAGATAATAAATTAGAAATGACGAAAGACGGTATTTTAAAATTTGGGGCATTAAACACTCTACCTACGGCAATAACAGGTGGTTTAGCTTATTCAGCTTCAGCTTTTTATGCAGGACTCTAAATAATTACATATGTATAATAAACAAATAAAATTTATATAAAATGGCAGAATGGAAAAAGGTTATAGTTTCGGGATCAAATGCGGATCTAGCAGAAGTAACAGCTTCAGGAGGATTTATAGGAGATGGTTCAGCAATAACAGGACTTGTAGAAGCATCATTAGCAAATGATGCAGTTACTAATGCTAAATTAGCAAACATAACTCGAGGTAGTGTTAAGGTCGGTGGTGCTTCAAATGCTCCAACAGACTTAGCTGCAAAAACATCTGGACAAATATTAGTAGGTGATGGAACAGATATTGTGTCTGTTGCAGTTTCTGGAGATGTTTCACTTGCAGCAAATGGTGCAGTTACAATTGCAAACACAGCAGTTGAAAATGCTATGATTGGAGATGGTGCAGTTGATACTGAAGAAATTGCAGACAATGCAGTTTCATTAGCTAAAATGGCGGGATTAGCTAGAGGTAAAATAATACATGGGGATTCATCAGGCAATCCTGCAGCATTAGCAGCAGGAGGAGCAAATACTGTGCTTCAATCAGACGGAACTGATATTACTTATAATACAGTAGCAACAGCTATGATAGCAGATAATGCTGTTTCATTAGCTAAGATGTCAGGATTAGCAAGAGGTAAAATTATAGCAGGAGATTCATCAGGTGACCCTGCAGCATTAGCCCCAGGAGGAGCAAATACTGTTCTCCAATCAGATGGGACTGATATTACTTATAATACAGTAGCAACAGCCATGATTGCAGACAATGCAGTTTCACTAGCTAAAATGGCTGGCTTGGCAAGAGGTAAAATTATAGCAGGTGATTCAAGTGGTGATCCAGTTGCATTAGCAGCAGGGGGAGCAAACACTGTTCTTCAATCAGACGGAACTGACATTACTTATAATACAGTAGCAACGGCCATGATTGCAGATAATGCAGTTGATGGTGATAAATTAGCAGATTCTTTTACAGTGGCTAATAGTGTAGCAGCTAAAAATTTCACCGCTTCAATGGGTGTAAGTGCAAGTCATTTTAGTGCAAGTACAGATATAATAGCATCTGGAAATATAATAACTACTTCAGGATCCTTTGTAGGAAGTGGTGCTGATTTAACAGGTATAACTGTTGCAGATAATGCAATTACTCTAGCTAAAATGGCAGGATTAGCAAGAGGTAAACTAATAGTTGGAGACTCATCAGGTGATCCTAGTGCACTAGCAGCAGGAGGAGCTAACACAGTATTACAGTCAGATGGAACAGATATAACATACAATACAGTAGCTACAGCAATGATAGCTGATAATGCTGTTTCATTAGCTAAGATGTCAGGATTAGCAAGAGGTAAAATTATAGCAGGAGATTCATCAGGCGATCCTGCAGCATTAGCAGCAGGGGGAGCAAACACTGTGCTTCAATCAGACGGAACTGATATATCATACAACACAGTAGCAACGGCAATGATAGCAGATAATGCAGTTTCATTAGCTAAAATGGCAGGTCTTGCTCGTGGTAAAATTATAGCGGGAGATTCATCAGGTGACCCTGCAGCATTAGCATTAGGTAGTGCCAACACTGTTCTTCAATCAGATGGAACTGATTTATCATACGGTACTATTGCTACAAATATGATAGCAAACGATGCAGTTACAGGTGATAAATTAGCTAATGATATTACGATAGCTAATGATTTAACAGTAACAAGAGATTTAATAGTTAATGGTACCAGTGTTACTGTTAATACAGCCAACTTAAATGTTGAAGATCCATTTATATTATTAAAATCAGGCTCTTCTAATACATCAGATTCAGGTGTTATATTTGGTGGTTCAACTGGTACAGCTAATACAGGTAAAGCACTTATATGGGACGCTAGTTATAATAGTAATGATGGTAGATTAGCAGTTTCTACAACAGCCGTAGCGGGTGATGCTACTGCCAATTTTGACGGCTCTGGTACAGCAGGATATTATATAGCAGGTGTGTTTGCAGGAAGTGTAGATGATGCTGCAACAGCAAAAGCTGACCACGCAGGTAATATTAGAATTGAATCAAGTGAAATTTTTATCTATGTGTAATAGATAAGTGTTAAAAAAATTAATAAAAGTTATGTTCCACAGTAAAATTAATAAAGATAAAGAACCAATAAAAGGTCAAGTATCAGTACATTTATCGAAAGAAGAAATATCGATTTTACTTCAAGCAATAAAAAATTCAAGTTTTAGTGGCTCTGTGCTAGAAGAGTTATACAATCTAGTGTATAAACTACAAACAAATTATAATAAATTAAAATAAATAAGTTATGTATACCCCAAATGAATGGATAGTTATACGTCAAGGTCTTGACTTAGTAACAATCACAGGAAAAAATGCTAAAGATTTAGTTGCAATACAAATTAAAGTAGAAAAAGACATCCAAAAATCAACAGCTAAAAAAGAAAAAGAATTACAAAAAATCGTAAAAGCAGAGGCAGAAAAAGCCAAGAAATAAATTTTTTTATATATTTATAATAAATTATTGGCCCTCCATAGGGAAGTGGGCTCACAGTGAGTAACCAACCATAATAAAATAGAATATGCCAAATTGGAAAAAGTTATTAACCTCAGGGTCTAATATACAAATATCAGAATTAACATTAGATGCAGCAGGAGTAACAAAAGCATCAATAGACACATCAGGAAATATAGCAGCAGAAGGTTATATTAGTTCAAGTGGATTATTATCAGGAACAAGTTTAGATTTAAGAACAGCAGGTACACAAAAAGCCGCTATATCAGCAGACGGATCAGCTTCATTTGCAGGTGGTATAGACACAGGACATAGTCCTACAGCATCTTTGGGATATATCACTGCTTCACAATTAATAGTACAAGGTACAGATCAAGATGCAGCCATTAGTTTAAAAGATAATTCTGGTAATCAAATTGGAGTAATTGCAAGATGTGGCTCTGGTGCTAATGCCCATAGAGGTAGACTAGTATTAAGAGATAATGCTGACACTAAAATAGAATTAACCCCAATTGGTACAAGTTATATTATGGGTGATTTTAGTTCAAGTGCAGAATTAAAAGGAAACACATTTCAATTAGCACATAATGGTACAGACACACTTGATGTAGATACTAGTGGAAATTTATCTACAACAGGTATTGTAAATGCTGGTATAGGGTTAATTAAACATACCATTGGATCTAGTAAAGGTGATGTTGTTTATTTTGGAGGCACAACGTCTATGACTACAGGAGATATATATCATTTTAAAGATGATGGTACTTGGGAAAAGGCTAATTGCAATGCAGCAGCTACTAGTGATGGTTTACTAGCTGTAGCGTTAGGTGCTGCTTCAGATACTAATGGAATGTTATTAAGAGGAATGGCTACACTTGCTGAAATTGATGGAACAGAGGCAGTTGGTGATGTTTTATACCTTTCTGAAGACGCTACAGGTCATGCTAATGTGGCAGCTCCCGCCGGTGATGGTGATATAGTAAGAGTAATAGGGTACTGCTTACATGCATCTAATAAAACTATATGGTTTAATCCTGATAGCACATTTGTAGAAGTAACAGCGTAATGAACGTAGATAATATTTTGTTCAAGTATAATGAACTAAACAATATAGTAATAACATATCCACAAGAAAATACCGTGAAATTTGGATTATTATACCATATATTTAAACAATTAAAAAAATAAGTTATGGCAGAAGTAATTATAAGACCAGATGCTTTAGTTGGAACTGCAACTGGATTTGATACCGATCTTGACACAGTAGCCGGTTTAGGTAAAATTAATGATGATAGTGATTCAACTGCCATAGAACAAAACAGCACAACAGCTAATTTTCAAGTTACAATGGGAAATTCAGCTGACTATTCTGGTGCTACAATAAATTCAATTCAAGCGTTTGTTAGAGGGGTTCCTGGTAGATCAGGAGAAGCTAGTGTAACTTTAAAAGTATTAAACGCAGCAAATAGTGGGTTACAGAATGGTACTCTTTCATTTGAGAGTGGTAACTCAACACAAACTTTAGGTACTATAACAAGTGGTTTAACTCCTACTGTAGTAGATGGTCTTCAGTTATTTATAGGTCCTGATGAAAATGGAATCTCTATTATTGATTGTTGGATAGTGGTTGATTTTACTGCTGCGGCTAATCCTTTTATATCAAAAATATCGGGTATTGTTATTGGTTCAGTTAACAAAGTATCTTCTTTAGCAAAAACATCCATGGCAAAAGTAATTGCTGTAGTCAATTATTTTGATCGTTCAGCAGTAGCTAAATCAATATCTACTGGTACTAGTGAAGCAGTATATATTTCAGATTCAAACGGAAGTTATAGAGTAGATCACAACGATGCATTTTCAGTTTCTTTTTGGATAAAAGTAGGATGGAATGTAAGTGTAAATGCAACATGCCATATGTTTTCATCAGCTGACGTAGGAGCCGCTGGTGCCAACGCAGATGTATTCCGAGTCTGGTATTATGAACCCCATAATAGAATTTATGCAGAATGGAGATCAGGCTCCTCAGAAAAAAAACACAATTTTTGGTTTTTTCATTCAAATTCTTCTTCTAATAATAACTCAGCAGTTGCATTTGCGGCTGCAGGTTTAGGTACTACATTTTGGAACTCAAGTAATCGAGGAAATGCAAATAGTGATGGGTATACTTTAATAACAGTTACTCGAGGTACTACAAATTCAGCTGCAAGTTCTAATCTGAATTTATATTGGAATGATGCTACTTGTGGTATAGGGTTTTATGCTAGTGGTGGTGGATCTGGTACACCTAATATGGGTAATTCAACTGATAAACAGATAGCTATAGGTTCAAACTCATGGGATTTTAGTGACTGTGGTAATAATGATGAAACCAAATATAATGGAGTTACTGTTTGGGATAAAAAACTAACTTCATCAGAAGTAACAGAATTATATAATAGTGGTACCCCAATGGATGTATCAACTCATTCAGCATATGCAAATTGTACTGGTTGGTGGAATTTTGAAGACACTAATGGTACAAATTTAATATCAGGAGGACCTGATTTCGATCAAATAAATGGCAACTCAAATATAGGACCAATCTAATGAATTATTATATAGTAACATCAGAAGTATTTGATACTTTAACAAAAGAAAATATAGCATTTATGCATAAAAGTATGGATGGAACACAAAGACTAATAGGAACGACAGATGAAGTAACTAATAGAGTAAGAAAATTCCAGAGTATAACGTCATGTTCAAATTATACATTCACAAACCACTCTGATTGGACAGGAGATGGTGAAGGTATAGAAGAATGGGTACTTGAAGAAATCATATATATACCAGGAATAGATGATTAATGATGTTTTCTAAAATTTGCATATATGTATATCTGAACAATAATTAAAAAATAAAGTTATGGCAGTTAAAAAACCAACAGAATCTACTACATCTTCAAAATCATTAGAATCTAAAAAAATTGAAGAAAATGATCTAAATAATCTTAAACAGCTTCAAACAGAAACTGATAGATTAGTTTATAGTTTAGGTCAATTATATATTCAAAAAGAAAAATTATCTAACACTGAAAATGATCTTAAAAAGGCAATTCATCAAATTGAGCAAAAAGAAGAAGAATTAGGTAAGCAATTATCTAGTAAATATGGTGTGGGTACTGTTAATATAGAAGAAGGTACTTTCGTACCAAGGTCTTAATTTTTCCCAATATATTTTATATTTATAGGTGACTTAAAATAGTCGCCTATATTAGGTTAGGTTTGTAGATTTTTTTCATATTTATATATGTAAGCAAACACAAAATATATAACAATTATCAAATAATAAAAAGATGGCAGAAAATATAATTTCACCGGGTGTATTTACAAGAGAAAACGACCTATCATTTTTACCACAAGGTATTGGACAAATTGGAGCAGCAATAATTGGACCTACAGAAAAAGGACCAGCTTTTGTCCCTACAGTAATCCGAAGAGGATTTAATGAGTATGAAGCTAGATTTGGTACTTATAGTAATGACACATATGTTCCATTAACAGTAAGAAATTACTTAAGAAATGCAGGAACTGTTACTATAGTAAGAGTACTAGGTGGTGGTGGATATACTATACAAGAAAAAGGCCTCCAAGCACTTGTTATAACAGGAAGTGGTGACTTTACAGGAAGTTCAGATTATGCAAATGTGGATGGAAAAGTATTAGCAGTACTTCATCCTTCTAAAAATGATGATGCTAAAGCAGACAAAAATACTTTTGATGTATCGGGATCAAGTATATTAGCATTTTCAGCATCTGATTCTAACCCAATTACAGCAATGGTGCCATTTAATACAAAAAGAGATGGTTTTGGAGACACATTTTGTTTAAAAATAGCGGGTGTTGGTTTCTCAGCAACAAAAGAAGTATCTGCTTCTTTAAATCCATCTTCACCTAATTATATTACAAAAGCTTTAGGAGCAGATGAAAACAATTCAAGATCAGGTTCAAATACTTATGCTGACACAGCTTACCCTTACTTATATTTTAGAGAATATTCAACAGCTATAGACACTTTAACAACAGCATCAGCTACAGCAGCAGGATTATCTGCTTCAGTAAGTATAATACCACTACCAGAACATGTATTTACTGGAGGTACTAATAATAGTGGATTTACAGAAGGATATGATCATGCAGCTACACCAATGATTCAATCAGGATATAATGATGCTAGTGGTACTGTAACAGATTTATTTAGAGTACATAAAATTGCAGATGGTACACAAACAAACACAGATTGTAAAATTAGTATATTAAATCTTAAAGAACCTTCTGATATAGATGGTGAAGAGCAATATAGTACATTTTCTTTACAAGTTAGAAAATTTACTGATAAAGATAAATCACCAGGAGTATTAGAACAATACGATGGTTTAAATTTAAATCCAGATAGCCCACAATATATTTCAAGAGTAATTGGGGATAGATATGCTGAATATAATACTGATTTACAAAAAGTAATTATATATGGTGACTATCCTAACAAATCACAATATATTAGAATTGAAGTAATGTCAGATATAGATAATGGAGCTACTTCCCCTAAATTATCACCTAGAGGATTCGCAGCACCATTAGATCCAATTGTATCTTCTAGTGCTGGTACTACAGTATCAATATTACCAGGATATGTTTCAAAATCAGAACAAACACTTAATAGTGTATATAGTAAAAAAGCATACTTAGGATTTGATTTTTCTAAATTAGATAATCATTTCTTCTGTAGACCAATCCCATCAACTACAATAGCAAATAACACAGGTAAATTTAATGTTGATGCTCATAATGGACATTCATCAGCAACATGGACAGGATCACTAAGTGCTTCAATAGATCAATCACAAGCATCAGGACCTAATGCTGATCAAGTTAAATTTTCAGTACCATTCCAAGGTGGTTTTGATGGTATGGGACCTCATATTGTAAAAAGAACAGGAGAATTTATTACATCAACTAACTTACATGGATTAGATTTATCTAGTTCAGGAGCTTCAGGTTCAGCAGCTTATCAAAAAGCACTTGATATATTAGAAAATCAAGATGAATATGATATTAATATGTTAGCAACTCCTGGAGTTATCCATAGATTACATTCTACAGTTACAGTAGCAGCTCAAACATTAGTAGAAGACAGAGCAGATTGTTTTTATGTAATGGATTTAACAACAAGAGATGATAAACACACAGAAGCAGTAAGTCAAGCATCTGGAATAGATACTAATTATGCAGCTGCATATTACCCATGGGTTAAAGTATTAGATCCATCTAAAAATAAACCAGTATTTGTACCACCTTCAGTAATTGTACCAGGAGCAATAGCTCAATCGGATAGAATTGCTGCTGAATGGTTCGCACCAGCAGGTTTAAATAGAGGAGTATTAGGAAATGTAATTGAAGCAAGAACAAGATTAAGTCAAGCTGAAAGAGATGTTTTATATGAAGGAAAAGTAAATCCAATAGCAACATTTCCAAGAACAGGAGTTTGTATTTGGGGTCAGAAAACACTTCAAGCAAGACCAACAGCACTCGATAGAATTAACGTAAGAAGATTATTAATTGAAGTTAAGAAATTTATTGCAAGTTCTTCAAGATACTTAGTATTTGAACAAAACACAGTACAAACAAGAAACAGATTCTTAAACATAGCAAATCCATATTTAGAGTCAATTCAACAAAGACAAGGATTATTTGCATTTAGAGTACAAATGGATGAAAGTAATAATACACCAGATGAAATAGATAGAAATAGATTGATTGGTGCTATTTATTTACAACCAACTAGAACAGCTGAATTCATAATTTTAGACTTTAATATCTTACCAACAGGAGCTACATTTGATGGTGGAGGTGGTGGAGGAAGCTACTAAAAAAAAGAAAAGTATTATATTTATAACGGAATAAAATAAAACAATAAAGATGGCAATATTAAATACAAACGAAATTATGTTCACAGCATTTGAACCTAAACTACAAAATAGGTTTATAATGTATATTGATGGAATTCCAGCATTTTTAGTGAAAAAGATATCAAGACCAAATATTCAATTTGGAGAAGTAACTCTTGACCATATCAACGTAAAAAGAAAGATTAAAGGAAAAGCAGATTGGCAAAATGTTACAGCTACTCTTTACGATCCAGTAACACCTTCAGGTGCACAAGCAGTAATGGAATGGGTTCGTTTATCACATGAGTCAGTTACAGGTAGAGATGGTTATTCTGATTTCTATAAAAAAGACATTAGATTTAACGCTTTAGGTCCTGTAGGAGATGTAGTTGAAGAATGGATCTTAAAAGGAGCTTATTGTTCACAAGCAAATTTTGGAGAAATGGATTGGGCTACAGACACACCAGTTGAAATTTCATTAACTATTAGAATGGATTACGCCATCTTAAATTACTAATAGTAATAAATAATAAAAAAAAGCGCCTATTTTGGCGCTTTTCTTTTTTCTACATATATGTATATCTGAACAATAATTAAAAAATAGTTTTTACTAAAAAAAAAGTTATGGAACAAAATTCAACAAACCCAACAAACACATCAATTCAGTTTCCCTCAGAAGAAGTTACATTACCTTCAAAAGGTTTACTTTATTCAGAAGGATCCCCTCTAAAAAATGGGATTATAGAAATGAAGTATATGACAGCTAGAGAAGAAGATATCTTAACAAACCAAAATTTAATAAAAAATGGTACTGTTATAGATAAATTATTACAATCTCTTATAATAACTCCTATAGATTACAATGATTTACTAATAGGAGATAAAAATGCTATATTAATTGCTTCTAGAATATTAGGATATGGTCAAGAATATAGTTTTACATATACACACCCTAATTCTGGAGAAGAGGAACAAGTAACAGTTGATTTAACTGAAGCTGAAGATATAATACTTGATGAATCTTTGATCATGAATAATAAAAATGAATTTTCATTTACTTTACCTACATCAAAAACAGAAGTTACATTTAAACTTTTAACTCATGGTGATGAAAGACAAATAGACCAAGAAATAAAGGGATTAAAAAAGATAAGTAAATTAAGTAGTTCAGAATTAACTACTAGAATGAAAAACATGATTTTATCTGTAGATGGTGTTTATGATAAAAAAACAGTTAGAGAATTTGTAGATGGTGCTTTTTTAGCTAGAGATGCAAGAGCTTTAAGAGAATATGCAGGTTCTATTATGCCTGATATAGATATGACATTTGATTTAGAATTTAAAGATGGGGCGAGCGCGGAGGGCGTAACCATTCCCATTGCAACATCATTTTTTTGGCCTGAGTCAGCAGTATAGAAAACAATTTTTTACTCAAATTCATGATTTAGTTTATCATGGTAATGGAGGATTTGTCCACTCAGAAGTTTATAATATGCCTATTTGGTTAAGAAAATTTCATATTCAATCAATTAATGATTTTCAGAAAAAACAAGAGGAAGAACATAATAAAGCTAGAGGGGAATCAAATATAGGAGATGACAATAAAATCTTTAGACCAGGAGTAAATCCAACTAATTATAATTTTAGTAAGTAAAAAGTGCCATAGGCACTTTTTCTTTTCATATTTATACGTGAATAATTTTACATTATGGCAAACGAAAACGAAAAAGAAAGACTAACACTAGAACAGGAATTAATCCAAATGCTCAAAAACAGACAAGTAGAGCTACATGGTATAATCAACGTCATAATGATATTTCTATTAATATTCAAAATGAACTTAGAGATACTCAACTTACTGTTAAAGAAAAACAAAAAATACAAAGTATAACTAATCATTTAGTTGCACAAAATAGCAAATTAAAATTATTTTCATCAGACCAATTAGGTACTAAAGTAAAAGAAAGACAAATATTAGAACAAATAAAAAGTACTGAAGGGGCCTTAGCAGGTATTCAAAGACAAAAACTTAAAGCAAATAAATTAGAAGGAGATGCTAAAAGGGCAGCATTAAAAGACATTGAAAAACAAGAAAATGCAGCAAAAGGAGTAATAAAAACTCTACATAGACAAAGAGATGCTGCTAAAGAAATAGCAGACAATAAAATAGCAGATAGTTTTGGTAATGTAGGAAAAACACTAGAAGGAATCCCAGGATTAAATATATTTAGTGATGCTTTTGCAGGAGCAGGAAAAGCAGCAACCTTAGCAAAACAACAAACAGTAAACTTTTCTAAAGGATTTGGGGATGCATCTCAATACACTAAAGCAAATTTAGCTAAATTAGGTAAAAATGCTGAAGTTGTAGGTAAATCTGGAAAAGCCTTATTTGGATCAGCAGCCAAAAAAGCATTAGAAGCAGGAACAGCACAAGTTAAAGGAGTAAATATGACTATGCTAACTGCTAAAGCAGGTATGAAATCTTTAGCAGTATCAGTAAAAGCTATATTTGGTCCCCTAGCATTGTTAATGGCTGCTATAAAAGCAGGATTTCAATTTGATGCTGAAGTAACTAAATTACAAAAAGGATTAGGAGTATCTAGAGGAGAAGCCAAAGGTATTAGGGATAATATGTCAGGTTTATCTAGAGAAATGAAAAATAACGCAATTAATTCTGCGGATATGCTCAAATCTTTTAATACTTTAAATGAACAATTTGGAACAGCTGCTACTACTATGAGAGATGACATAGTTGGAGAAACAGCCAAATTAATGAAATTGACAGGTATGTCTGCACAATCAGCAGGAAATTTTGCTAAATTTTCTAATATATCTGGTAAAAATATGAAAACTGTTACTACTGAAGCTAGAAGAGCTGTAGTAGCAGCCGAAGCTGAAGGAGGGGCTAGATTAAATATAAATAAAACATTAGATGAAGCAGGTAAAATAGGAGGTCAAGTATCAGCTCAATTAGCAGGAAATCCAGCCAAAATAGCTAAAGCAGTAGCACTAGCTAAACAATTTGGTATGGAGTTAGAAAAAGTAGCAGCAGCAGGAAATCAATTGTTAAACTTTCAAGACTCTATAGGTAAAGAATTAGAAGCAGAATTATTATTAGGAAAATCACTTAATTTAGAACAAGCAAGATTAGCTGCTTTAACAGGTGATTATGAAACTTTAATTAAAGAAATTAATAGAGAAGTAGGATCATATGCTGATTTTACTAAAATGAATGTTTTACAACAAAAAGCACTAGCAGAATCTGTGGGTATGACAGTTGATCAATTATCAGATCAACTATTAGCTAAAGCTAATTTAAATGAATTAGCAGAAGAAGCAAGACTAATGGGGGATGAAGATTTAGCTAAACAATTAGAAGCAAGATCAGCACAAGAAAAATTTAATGATACAGTAGCTCAATTAAAACAAATATTTGTAGATTTAGTAGGTGGACCATTTGGAGATGTTTTAAATGCTATAGGAACAGCAGTAAGTGGAATGTCAGTACTTTTAGGATACGCACAAGATTTTGGTGCTTTTGTTGGAGGATGGGCTTCAGGTTTAGGAGATTTTTTAGCTGGGTTAGGACCTATAGGAAAAGCATTAAAAGGTTTAGGTATGTTAGCAGTTGTATTTGGAGCCTATAAAGCATTTTCAGCTTTAGCCTCAATACCTGTTGTAGGACCTATTTTAGGAGCGGCAGCAGCAGCAGCAGTAATAGCAGCGGGTTCAGCAGCACTAAATGGTGCTGAAACTGCTGATGATGCTACTTTTGAAGGAGGAGGATATGGAAAAAGAACATTATTAGAAGAAGGAAGAATAACCAGATTTAATGATAATGATACTATTATAGCAGGAACAAGATTAGGTAGAGCAAATGACATGATTAGTGAAGGAGCAGCTACACCACCAAGAACAACTCCAGCACCACAACCTATAATAATAGATAACACAGTAGTACACGATTCATTCCAATCATCTAATTATTATAATGGTCCTAGAAGTAGAGAAAAAGCAAACTCAGCTATATTTGACTAATATGTATAACAAAATAAAACAATAAAATTATGGGATTAAAAAATTTAAAATCAAATTTAGACATACATGGGGGTAATCAAGCTATTTCTCAGGGAGGTAATCCTGGAGGAATATTATCTAACCCAAACCCCCCTTATGATGGAGGAGCTTTCCTAGCCCAAGGACCAGAAGTAGGAGCAACAGATTATGATTATGATTTTCATAGACAAGGTGAAGGCAATACAGATTCTCCTTTTGAGTATGGTGCAGGAAAGGGTACTTACCCAGGAACGGATGATCATATGGTAGCTTTATTAGAAAGAAGAAACGTATCTAGTACTAACACAGATCCTTTAGGACCTTTAGGAAGTCAAGGAACTACTAACCCAATGATTTATAGTCCTACTCCTGGAGGAAATGGACAAGGAACATTAGATGAAGTATCTAGTCTTAATAATGCTCAATATGGTAATGGGTTATTCCATGGAGTAAGTCACCCACAACATGGACAAGGATACAAAGTAAATGGTGAAGATTTACATGTAGCATTATTAGACCAAACAGTATCAAATTATCATAGAAACTCAGATGCTAATTATGGTGCGGGTCAACCAGGAGGAAGTTTCCCAGGAATGAAACCATCCCCATCCCCTAGTACTACTGGAGTCAATGCTACTAGATATCAAGATTTAAATACAACAGCAGGAGGAATAGGAGATGCTTCCGGATTTGCAAAATATCAAAATAAATTTACAAACCCTAATATGGAACCTTCTCCAAATGTAATAGATACAGTATCAGAACAAGGATTAGAAGGATTATATACCAGTACTGTAAATTCAAGTACAGTGTATAATAATAATTGGCCAACACCTTCAAGAAACCCTAGAAATTTAGATTTAGACGGTAATACACCACCAAAATATATTAATAATATACCTCAATAAAATAAAACTATGGGGTTAAAGTCACTTTTAACAGACCTTGAGTCGTTTGATGCTAATAATAATAGCATGGACTCTTATGGGTTTCATGATACTCCAGCAAGTAGTGGGGGGTTTAATTATGGACAAAGTATTTCTATATTTGACTATAATGATGCAGCAAATAATCCATATTTTCCTTTTAGACAAAGATCTTTAGGATACGGAGATGGTAGAAATGGTACTCCTGGTCATGGAGCAGA
>Ga0206126_10001133_pt1 | contig 33051 bp, 33 predicted proteins | sample Helgoland_Spring_5_FD_148621 | JGI IMG/M metagenome (GOLD analysis project Ga0206126, IMG submission 148621) | Pelagic subsurface seawater microbial communities from Kabeltonne, Helgoland, North Sea - Helgoland_Spring_Bloom_20160412_1 | ecosystem: Environmental > Aquatic > Marine > Epipelagic ...
GTGAGCAGTACGCCGAGGGAAAGACATCGGCCAGCCTTGCTACCAGTTGGTCAACCGGAAAATCCTTTGCTAGCGCACTGATCGGCATCGCTGTGGATCAGGGCTACATCGACAATATTGACGAGGCCGCCGAAACCTATTTAGCGGACTGGGTGAATACCGGGCGCGAGGCTGTCACCATACGGTCTATTCTGGAAATGCGTTCTGGGCTGGCCAAAGCTGAGGATGGTGATGCTAACATGTATACTCTGGGCGGCAGCAATGGGGATCAATTGGCTGTCGCACTCGACAGAAGCCCAGAAACACAACCCAGAACGGGTAATTTTGCCTATCAAAACGCCGATTCCATGTTGCTGTCCGGAATACTCGAGAGCGCCACCGGACTAAATGTTCTCGATTATGCCGATACGCAATTGTTCTCAAAAATCGGCATGACCGCCGAATGGTGGACGGATGAGATGGGCCACGCATTGACTTATTGTTGCATCGACACAACCACCAGAGACTTCGCACGTTTTGGTCTGCTTTTTGCTCGCGGTGGTCTCTGGGAGAACGATCAAGTAATATCAAAAAGCTGGGTTGATGAATCCACAACCGCGCCAGAGAACACTAACAATCCATTATATGCCCTGCAGTGGTGGCTTAAAGCAGGGTCTAACAACTTTTTGTCCATTGGACTAGATTCGAACAATATCTACATATACCCAGATCTGGATCTGGTGATTGTACGCAATAGCCTCTACACCAGAGAGGGATCATCCACCATAAGAACCGGTGGAAACTTTCATAATACATTAGCACCTGAAACCTGGGTTCACAGTGATTTTCTTAGCCCTATTGTAGAGTCGATCAGTGACTAAAATGCAGCGGCCATGATTGCGAGCAGTGTATTTAGCGAACAAGTGCGTTTAATAAAAAAGGTTAAGAATGATTAAAAGAGTTATTGGTTCAGTGGTTGTGGTCTTACTCACCACTGTTGCCATTCTTTTTCTAGGTAAACAACCTGAGCCTCTGGCTGAGGGAAGTGAAAGTGCGAACATCTTAGCCAGTCAACGTTATGGTGTTATTCGCGAGAATATTCGCTTGGTGGATAACACTCGGTCGACGCAACCTAACAAGCATTTTACTGGGACGGATACGCGTACCCTTGAGGCGTCTTATTGGTATCCTATCGATGAAAAAGGTGTTGTCCCAGACGGTAAGTACCCACTTATCGTTTACGCCCACGGTTTTGGCTCATCAAGAAACAGCGGTAAACATCTCGGAGAATATCTCGCTAGCAACGGCTATATCGTTATTGCAACGAATTTTCCCCTGACTACTAGGAAGTCACCTGGCGGACCCAAACTAAAAGATGTTGTTAATCAACCCGGTGATATTAGCTTTTTAATTGACAAGGCGATTGCTTGGTCACTGGATGATGGTCATGTTTTATTCGGTCATCTCGATGAACATCGTATTGGAGCAACGGGAATTTCTCTCGGCGGGTTGACAACAACCCTCGTCAGCTATCACCCAACGAAACGCGATCGACGAATCAAAGCTGCTGCTTCAATCGCAGGACCCACTAGCTCATTTTCAGAAGAGTTTTACCAAAATGCGGATATTCCTTTCTTAATGCTAGCGGCGGACACAGATGCATTAGTTCCTTATGAGTTTCACGCACTACCAGTACTGGATGGAGTGCCGCGATCTAGTCTAGTCACAATCAGAGGGGGATCTCATCTTGGCTTTTCTGCGAATACAGGTATTCTGCGTTGGTTAGATGATGTCGATTCCATTGGTTGCTATTCAGTGCTCAATAATATCGATTCAGCGGAAGAACCTTGGCATGAGCTGGTAGGTACGCAGGAACAAGGTATACTTTACGAAAATGTGCCCTTACCCTGCGAAAACGGACCTCTAACAGCCACTGTAAACCCGTTACGACAACAAATATTGACCCTATTGACTGTCTATAGTTTCTTTGAGTCCCACTTTAATCTGGCAGCAGAGAGACGCAGCTATTTTGATCATTTTTTGCATGAGGTTATGCCTGAGGAAATTCCTGAAATGAGCGTATGCCGCAAGAATTCCGCTAGACTGCAAGTGCTCTGCACGCAGCTCACCGACCTTCGGGTGATGGCGACAGGTAATTAAGTTCTCGATCGCTGAACAACTAATTTGGCCATCCAGCAACCAAAATCGAGGCAGAAAATGGCTAAATTTATTCTACTTTATTTTCTGAGTGATCGTTCGCTATTATCGCCAATAACGGCTTTACCTGCTCCCAATGAAACCAAAACCAGTTTTGCTGTAAAATGTTCGCCACACAAAGACAACCACCAAGGGCATGCAAGCTGCACTTTGCTATTGTTGCTCACCAACTATCCTCAGAGGATTTATGAACAGAGACAACCAGGACACATCGGTCAGGCTGGATAAATGGTTATGGGCCGCGCGTTTCTTTAAAACCCGTACGCTGGCTAAATCTGCCATTGAAAACGGCAAGGTGCTGATCGATGGACAAAAGTGCAAACCCAGTCGAACCATTGGCGGCAACGAGACCCTAAGTATTCGCCGCAGCGATGAGGTGATAGAGGTTGTGGTGGTGATGCTCTCGGAACAGCGTCGCGGTGCACCCGTTGCGCAGAAACTCTACCAAGAAACCAGTGAGAGCATTGCGCGACGTGAACAACTGACTGCCAAGCGAAAAGCGCTGCGCGACTCCATGCCAATATCTGTTCGCCCCAATAAAAAGCAGCGCCGGCAGATTCACAAATTTTTGGACAATTAAATTCACTGCTAACTCAATCTTTCAGTACAATGCGCCCCATGAGCAATAAGGATACCCTACAGAGTTTTCTATTTGATGGCACCGATGTCCGAGGCGAGATCAATACGCTGACAGGCAGCTATCAAGAGATAATGGCCCTCCAGCAATACCCGCAGACATACCAGCGAAGAGTCGGTTCCTGTTGATCATATTACTCATACTCATGAACCCTCTTAAGGCAGGGCAGTTTAGCCAACGCAAGTGATCTGATGTCTATTGGGTCTTGCTGTAATATGCCACCATTCGTTCAAAACAGGCTGTTTTTGGTGCTAACAAATCACTGGCCCAACCAAAATCCTCGCCACTAGCAACGAGCTTGGCATTCATATCTTGATAAACCGCATGCTCAATTTTCGGTATCTCATTGCGCAAATTGTCCATTCCACGTCGTTGTCTTTCAAGATTAATCTCCTCTAGGAAAGCCTTCCCCAACCTCTCTGTGTGAGCTATTTCTTCGGGTGTTAACTCAAGCAGCTGTTTTAGGTCTTCCGGCACATTTTCAAGTTGCGAGGCATAAAATCCTGATCTTAAACCCATGTAGTCTCCTCTCAATCCAGCAAACCGACCTCTAGCAACTGCCGTGACAAGTAACGCCTTGGCAGTAGCCACGGTCTCAGCATCTTTTTCTCTCACTATGGATCTCACTGCATCACCGCTCTTTTTTATTATATCTTGAGACAACAAGGTTGTTCCCCCCAGTACGTAGGACTCATAAATAGCCCACTGCTTATCTGCTTCAGAAACCTCTGCATGCTCTGCTAAATATACTAGCGCTCTAAGATCGCCTGATTCACCCAATTCTCTTAAAACCTCTGGTGCATAGGTCTCATAACCTGAGGACAACACATCGATTTGATCGACACTCAGCAATGCGTATTCTTTATGTCCTCGCGCTGCGCCAAACTCCTGGTCTAATCGATTCGCTTCCCTAACGCCGTCCTGATTCAGTTCTTGATAAAAACACCAATCTTCATGGTAATCCTTGGTACCCCAGGGCATACCCCAAGTCAATTTCGATGAGGGATCAGAGGCGCTGGTCCATTCGACGTACACATTATGGCCTTTAAAATTGACTGGATTTTCCTCAGGGATACTCTCTGATTGCACTGGTCCATGAGTCATTGACAATTTGTTATCTATTGACTTGATAGGCGCTAAAGCTCCACGACCGAGAAAAACTGTCATAAACAACAGTGAAATCACAACAAAAATTATTAGCAATTTAAAATTTTTCATTGTTTTAGTTCCCACAACTGGCGTCTCTAATTACTTTTCCACGGTCACATGATCTGTCGACCCACTCAACCGCTCGATCAAAATTAACCCCAACCCGTCACTGTTTTCTTGCAGAAGCATAGGCTACCATCTTATCAAAGCACGCCTTATCTGGACTCAACATATCTGTCGCCCAACCAAAGTCTTCTCCCTCTGCAACCCGCGATGCATAGACCTGCTGAATAACTAAACGTATGTGTTTGGGCGTTGTATTACGCAACTCATCCATGCCGCGGTATCGACGCTCGGTATTAATCTCATCGAGAAACTCCTCAGCCAATACCGCCGTATGAGCAATCTCCTCTGGTGTCAACATAAGAAGGGCTTTTACATCCGGAGGCACATCATTCAACTGGCTCTCTTGGTACCCCGATAGGGCGCCGTGAAGATCACCTCTGAGACCGGCAAAACGCCCCAACGCGACGGATTTGATCAACTCCTCTCTGGCCTCAGCCACCACCGCCTCTGGATCTAGGCCCGGCATAACAGGGAACATTGCGTAGATGGGAAAGGCTGAGATACCTCGAGAAGTAAGCGCTGTACCACCGAGCACATAGGATTCATAAATTGCCCATTCCCGGTCTTCCTCACTAACGTCGGGGTGATCAACTAAATAATACAGTGCGAGTAGGTCACCTGACTCGCCCAACTGCTTAAGGTTCTCAAGCGGAAAATTATTGTATCCATCGAACATAAATGTTCCCGACGAGTCTTGAGGATACCCGTGAGTCAAATTATATTCATACCCTAATCGCTCTATCTCTATCATCCCATCATCGTTCAGCTCACGCCAAAAACACCATTCGTCATCATAATCTTTGACACCCCAAACCAATTTGTCACTGGTTTGTTCAACTGGTTCGAGTACCTCGCTCGAATCGATGACATCACTGATTACTGTCTTGGTTGTTACTACCTCTTGGGTATCAGCAGGCGCTAGCTCATTCAAACTTAAGGAGCCATTAACCTGATTATCTGCCCGCTCTGATGTTTGCTGTGACCATTGCAGCAGCAATAAAGCCACCAAAACAAGACCCGCAAACATACCGACGAAGAGTCGGTCCCTTTTGATCATATTACTCATCCTCTCCCTCACCAGCTGCACAGCGTGCTGCTCTTAATATTTTAGAATAACCACATTTGTCGACCACTTTTTTTACCTCGAGTTCGTAGGGTTTCCAACACGCGTTAGCTTCCACCTGCCAACCACCTGGGTTGATGTGACTGACGCTGGTGTTTGCATTGACGACACCAATACCCCCTGAAGCCCCCACAGATTCGGTTGTTGCTAAATCGTTCTTTAGGTCGTCAATACATGTATCTAACGCTACCTCTAATGGTTTTGTATTCTCACTACGACACATTAGATCAGTAATATTAAGCCCCGCAGAAGAGCAAGGATCTACCTCAACGTCAGCTTCCCCTTGCTGAGAGGAAAAACCGATAATTTGCTGGGGAATAGAGTTAGAATAAAGAAATGACCCAAAATTTCCAGCAAAATCACCCATAAACCGTAGATTCGACCCATAAACTATCACTTCATTTACCTCATCATCAGCAGCAGAGAATGTTGGCAGAGGTGCAATTGCCAACACTGAAATGATTATTGATTTTCTTAACCAAAGAACCTGTTGAAGGTTATTGATTATCCTTAACTTGACCTTGTCACGAACGTGACAACAAACTCGCTTAAACAGTTTCATACGCTTGATATCCTTATCAATGGTTTTAAAACTAAACTAGCCTTTTCTAAGAGTATTAAAATCTGTTTGTGTTTACAGCTGTCCCAGAGGACAGGATAAAGAGCTATGTACAGAAAATCCAACTGTGCATAACAAAGAAACTGAGTGCTTGCCATCTAAAAATTGAGCGATAGCTATCTGGAGTTGCGACAAAATCCTAACTTGACCCCAACCCGTCACTGTTTTCTTGCAGAAGCATTGGCTACCATCTTATCAAAGCACGCCTTATCTGGACTCAACATATCTGTCGCCCAACCAAAGTCTTCTCCCTTCGCAACCCGCGATGCATACACCTGCTGAATAGCTAAACGTAGGTATTTGGGCGTTGTATTACGCAACTCATCCATACCACGGTATCGACGCTCGGTATTAATCTCATCGAGAAACTCCTCAGCCAATACCGCCGTATGGGCAATCTCCTCTGGTGTCAACATAAGAAGGGCTTTTACATCCGGAAGCACATGATTCAACTGGCTCTCTTGGTACCCCGCTAGGGCGCCGTGAAGATCACCTCTGAGACCGGAAAAACGCCCCAACGCAACGGCTTTGATCAACTTCTCTCTGGCCTCAGCCACCACCTCTGGATCCCGAACTCCCATTCTAAGTGGAGTTAACCCCTCTCTGGACACTGCTGCGATACCTCGTGAAATGAGCGCTGTACCACCGAGCAAATAGGATTCGTGCATTGCCCATTCTCGGTCTTCCTCACTGACGTCGGGGTGATTAACTAAATAATACAGTGCGAGTAGGTCACCTGACTCGCCCAACTGCTTAAGGTTCTCAAGCGGAAAATTATTGTATCCATCGAGCATAAATGTTCCCGACGAATCTTGAGGATACCCGTTAGTCAAATTATATTCATACCCTAATCGATCTACCTCCATCATCCCATCATCGTTCAGCTCACGCCAAAAGCACCATTCGTCATCATAATCTTTGACACCCAAAACCAATTTGTCACTGGTTTGTTCAACTGGTTCGAGTATCTCGCCCGAATCGATGACATCGCTGATTACTGGTTTGGTAATTGCTACCTCTTGGGTATCAGCAGGTGCTAGCTCATTCAAACTTAAGGAGCCATTAACCTGATTATCTGCCCGCTCTGATGTTTGCTGTGACCATTGCAACAGCAATAAAGCCACCAAGACAATACCCGCAAACATACCGACGAAGAGTCGGTTCCTGTTGATTATATTACTCATCCTCTCCCTCAACAGCTGCACAGTGTGCTGCTCTTGTTGTTTTAGATAAACCACAATTTTCGTTAACTATTTCTACATCCCTATTATAGGGTGCCCAACATACGTTAGCTTCCACCTGCCAACCACCTGGGTTGATGTGACTGACGCTGGTGTTTGCATTGACGACACCAATACCCCCTGAAGCTCCCACAGATTCGGTTGTTGCTAAATCGCTCTTTGTGTCGTCAATACATTGATTTAACACTACCAGTAATAGTTTTTTATTCTCACTGCGACACACTTTATCAGTGACGTCAAGCCCTGCCGAAGAGCAAGGATCTATCTCCCAGTCAGCTTCCCCTTGCCGGGTGGCATAACCGATAATTTGCTTGGGAATAGAGTGACCGTAAAGAAATGACCCAAAATTTCCAGCAAAATCACCCATAAACCGTAGATTCGACCCATAAACTATCACTTCATTTACCTCATCATCAGCAGCAGAGAATGTTGGCAGAGGTGCAATTGCCAACACTGAAATGATTATTGGTTTTCTTAACCAAAAAGCCTGTTGAAGGTTATTGATTATCCTTAACTTGACCTTGTCACGAACGTGACAACAAACTCGTTTAAACAGTTTCATACGCTTGATATCCTTATCAATGGTTTTAAAAATAAACTAGCCTTATCTAAGAGTATTAAAATCTGTCTGTGTTTGTCACTGTCCCAGAGGGCAGGATAACGAGTTAGGTTGCCATCGAACCCAACTGTGCATAACAAAGGAACTGAGTGCTTGCCATCTAAAAATTGAGCGGTGGCTATCTTTCGCGTTCAGAGGTCTCATTCTCTAAAGCAACTAATAGGTTTAAGTCCATTCTAGATTATGTTGTAAATAATATGTTCCAACTAGTGCTAAAGAGTAAACTATTTATAGCTTCCCGACCGAGCCCAACAGCCGTTGCTATAACTCAGTGTTGCCCAATTTTTCGAGTTAGCGGATTACCGCAACCCTTCCCGCCCAATCCAAAACCGAGTCTGTGGGAATCCCTGTTGGGTGTCCAACCACTGATTTAGGATGAAAAATACTAATATGCTTTTTTGAACCGAACATGTTGTCCATTTCTTGTGTTGGCCATCTCAGACCTCGTAGCGATTGAACCAGGCAAAAAACAACGCCGGCAGATTCACAAATTTTTGGACAATTAAATTCACTGCTGGCTCAATCTTTCAGTACAATGCGCCCCATGAGCAATAAGGATACCCTACAGAGTTTTCTATTTGATGGCACCGATGTCCGAGGCGAGATCAATACGCTGACAGACAGCTATCAAGAGATAATGGCCCTACAGCAATACCCGCAACCCATCGCCTGTCTGTTTGGCGAGTTTCTTGCGGCTGCAAGTTTGATTGCTGCCTCGCTGAAGTACGCGGGCATGGTTACGGTTCAGGCCATGGGCGACGGTCCTATCTCTGCTATTATGGCCGAGTGCACCGCCGAGCAACAGATTCGAGGTATTGTCCGCGGCAACATCACTGATTTTAAAGATACTGACAGTCACAGTTTGGAAGAGGTGTTGGGCAGAGGCACGCTGGCGGTGACCATCGAGCCAGACAAGGGCGAGCGCTATCAGGGTGTAGTGGCCATGGATGCCGACAATCTCAGTGGTTGTTTGGAACACTACTTTTCCCAATCGGCACAGTTGCCCACCATGATTAAGTTGGCCGCTTCTGCTGATGCTGTGTCTGGAATGCTAATACAGCAAATGCCAGTGAGCGAGGGAACCGAAAAAGCAAGCGTCGATTGGCAACACCTAACCACCTTGCTGGAGACATTAAAATCCAGTGAACAGTTGGACCTTTCTCATAACGACCAATTATATCGATTATTTCATCAGGACAACGTTAGGTTATTTCAACCGAAGACGATTAGTTTTAACTGCAGCTGCTCAGAAACGCGTACCGCTCAAGCGCTTATCTACTTGGGCCGCGATGAATTGCTTGAAACCATTGCAGAGCAAGGTGTGGTCAGCGTTACCTGTCAATTTTGTGCCCAACAATACGAATTCAATGAAGCGGCAATCAAAGCATTATTCCACTCAGATGGTGACGTGGTTCACTGATTGTTCGTTCATTAATAAAGAATAATAATTCGAAAAGTCTAGTTCAATTAGTGGATTGTTCATAGTTACCTTGACTACAATCTGGCATAATAGGGTAAAGATTGCATGAAGCGATCTTTGCACACAAGTGTCCACTTTGGGAAGAGAGGAACCGAATGACCGAAGCACCAATTCATATTGATTTGGGCTCTGCGGAGCTTATTGAATTATCTATCAGCCGTGGCGAAGGCCACCTAAGCAACACCGGCGCCCTGGTGGCAACTACCGGAGAGCGAAGCGGCAGATCGCCTGCCGACCGATTCATTGTCGATGAACCAAGCTCATCAGACGATATCGAATGGGGATCAGTGAACCGACCCATCAGCGCCGATATTTTCGACGCTCTGTGGACTAAAGTCTCAGATTACATGGCTGCCAGGGAGCGTTTCGTCTCCCATCTTCATGTCGGCCAGGACTCATCTCACTATATTCCGGTAAAGGTAACCACGGAAACTGCCTGGCATGGTCTTTTTGGTCGCAACATGTTTATCCGTCCAGACAAATATAACGCTGGCAACAAGGAACAATGGAAGATTTTACACGCCGCTGATTTTGTCTGTAACCCTGAGCGCGACGGCACCAACAGCGACGGTGTGGTGATTATCAACTTTGCTCAACGCAAAGTACTGTTGGCAGGTATGCGTTACGCCGGAGAGATGAAAAAAGCCATGTTTTCGGTACAAAATTTCTTGTTGCCAGAAAAAGATGTTATGCCCATGCATTGTGCTGCCAATGTCGGTGATGATGGCGACACGGCTCTGTTTTTTGGTCTTTCTGGAACAGGCAAAACCACACTGTCTGCTGACCCCAATCGCTATTTAATTGGCGATGACGAGCACGGTTGGGGCAAGGGTGTGGTGTTTAACCTTGAGGGCGGTTGCTACGCCAAGACCATTAATTTAAGTCAGAAAAATGAGCCAGTGATCTGGGATGCAATCAAATTTGGCGCCATCGTTGAAAATGTTGCCATGGCCAATGGTGGCCGGGTGGCCGACTATGCGGACACTTCCATGACGGAAAATGGTCGCTGTAGCTATCCCCTAGAGCATGTCGAAAAGAGACAGGTGGAAAACCAAGCAGGTGAGCCAAAAAATATTATCTTCTTGACCTGCGATGTCACTGGTGTGCTACCGCCCGTGTCAATTTTGTCAAAAGAAGCCGCCGCTTATCACTTTTTGAGCGGCTACACAGCGCGCGTGGGCTCCACGGAACTCGGTGCTGAAGCCGGCATCAACCCCACCTTTTCCACTTGCTTTGGCGCACCCTTCATGCCACGCAAAGCCAGTGTATATGCCGAGCTTCTGATGAAGCGAGTGGAAGATTTTGACTCTCAAGTCTATCTGGTGAACACCGGTTGGACTGGCGGCTCTGGTGGCACTAATGGCAGTGGCAACCGCTTTCCCATACCGGTAACCCGGGCTATTGTCACTGCTATTACTGAAGGTCGACTGAGACACTGCGCCACTAAACACCTAAGTATGCTCAATCTGGACATACCAACTCAGATTGATGGTGTTGACAGCAGTTACCTAGACCCAAAGGGTAATTGGTCTGATCCAGATGAATACGACGCCAAAGCCAAGGCTCTGGCAGAACTGTTTATTGCAAACATTGGGAACTTTTCCCCATCGGAGAAAATTCTGGCTGCGGGTCCACAACTATAAACTGGTTTGGCGGACTATCCTGTGATCACAGGGCTGATTAGTACCGAACAATGTTAGTTGTTTAAACGGTATTGTCGATTCCCAGTTTTACAGATAAAAAAAACCCGTGCTATCGATAGCACGGGCTTTTTTTATCTGGTGTTTTGACGCCGCTGATTGGCGCACAAAACCGAGCTTAAAGCTGAGCCAGGTAACCGCTAAGTCGATCACCATTCATCATGAAGTTCGATTTCAAGTTCTGCGCCGCTTCCTGAACATCGGACATGTTCACCGCCTCACCCACTTGGATTACGCCCACCATCGCCATCATCGCATGGGGGTCACACTGATACACATAGACACCTTCGGTATCCAGGGTGACGCTAATATCCTGATTAATGCCGCCAGCCCAACTGCTAGCGCCAGCGGGGATCATGCCGTCGATAGTGGCAGAGTTGTGAGACAGGTCAACTGCTTTGAAGTGAATGGTATCGCCTTTTGAGACTTTGATCACTGCAGGTTCGAAGATCATACTACCACCATCGCCCATGTTAAGCATCTTGACCGTGTGCTCAGAACCCTCTGAAAGCGCAACTTTCTCAACTGCCACAGCGCTCACCTCAGCCACAACAGAACCCACCTCACTGGCCATCAATACAGAGCCAACGGGAGCAATGCGCTCAGCCACCTGTTTTTCCTGTGTCGCGGTCAAGCCACGATCAGATTGATCGACGCCACAGCCGCTGAGATTGACGGCTAAAATCATTGTTAAAGCAATAAGGTACGAACGGCTCATAAAGCACTCCGAAAAATTCGATATTAAGTCAGTTTAACTGTTTGTGATCTGGCTTTTTGTCGCCACGCCAGACCGCCGCGGCATTATACAGTGGAAAGTTTAAATTCTCACTACCTGAGTCACGTCAATCTGTTTCAATCGAGGGCGCTCAGGCCCACCGCTCGACGCAACTTGCCAATCAATTGAGTACTGTGCACACGAGCCTTCTCTGCACCGCGCTGAAGCACCTTCTCAACCTCACCCGGCTGCGCCATCAGTTGAAAATAACGTTCTCGCGGCTCAGCTAATTGACCATTAACCAAGTCAAAGAGCTGTTTTTTTGCCTCACCCCAGGCAATTCCATCTTGAAATGCTTGACGCATTGCTGCGGTCTGTTCTTCGGTAGCAAAAGCCTGCCATATCTGGAACACCGCTGAGGTGTCTGGATCTTTTGGCTCACCGGGCGCCAATAAATTGGTCTTTATTTTATTGATATGTTTTTTAAGCTGCTTTTCTGTGGAAAACAACGGAATAATATTGCCATAGCTCTTGCTCATTTTACGGCCATCGAGACCCTGCAACACTGCAGATCCATCGTCCACTTGAGCACTGGGCAGTACGAAATGCTCACCATAGTGATGGTTAAAACGCTGCGCGATGTCCCTGGCCATTTCAATGTGCTGGATCTGATCACGTCCCACCGGAATGCTGTGGGCATTGAACATAAGAATATCTGCAGCCATCAATATAGGGTAACTGTACAAGCCCATAGTGATACCGAAATCTGGGTCTTCATTGTTGTCTTCGTTTACCTGAACGGCGCTCTTGTAGGCGTGAGCGCGATTAACCAACCCCTTGGCAGTCATACAGGTGAGCAACCAGGTTAACTCTGGTATCTCGGGAATATCTGACTGGCGATAAAAAGTCACCAATTCTGGATCCAGTCCTAGTGCAAGCCAAGCCGCTGCAATTTCCAGAGTCGACTGCTTCACCAGTGCAGGATCTTGACACTTAATTAACGCATGATAATCCGCCAAAAAGAAGAACGAGTCACACTCACCGCTGCGACTCGCTGCAACCGCTGGCCGAATAGCACCGACATAATTGCCGAGATGGGGTGTTCCGGACGTGGTAATGCCCGTCAAAACACGCTTTCTAGTCATTAAGTTTCACCTTATACATGTTGTCGTTCGAGGGAGTTTATAACCCCTTGTCAACCACAGCGACATCATTAACCGGACTGTTGAAAAATGCTTGTAATACAGCACATAAGTGCACTGGATCCTCTGCACCTGCCAGTTCTCGGGGTGAATGCATACCCAGTTGAGGAATCCCTACATCCAAGGTTGGCACACCCAGCCGTGCTGCGGTAATAGGTCCTATGGTGCTGCCACAACCCATATCATTGCGAGAGACGAAGGACTGAGTGGGAACGCCCGCTTGCTGACATAGCTGTTTAAACAAACTCGAGGTGACACTGTTAGTAGCATAGCGCTGTTTTACGTTGCTTTTAATCACAGGCCCACCATTGAGCTGAGGCAGGTGTAAACTATCGTGCTTACGAGCAAAATTTGGGTGCACCCCATGGGCGTTGTCGCAAGATATCATCAATGACTGGCTGACAACCCGGCTGACGACGGTTGCTTTAGCCTGAGTTTCACAGAGTCGAGCGCAAACCGTCTCCAAAAACGGCCCATCGGCGCCGCAAGCTGATGCACTGCCAACTTCTTCATGATCATTGCATACCAACATACAAGTGCGCTCTGTGTCCGAGCTCGTTATCGCCTTGCAACCAACGAAACAACTCAACAAATTATCCAACCGTGCCGAGGCGATAAACTGATCGTCAAGCCCAATAATAGCGGCCTTCTGGGTATCATAAAAACACAGATCGTAGTCAACCACCGAATCATCGGAATTCAGAAAATGCTGGGTAAGAAACTGACGAAAATCGAGCTTGGCCCGGTTTTTATCGGTACCACTGGGGTCTGCCTGCAGCAGAATAGGGGTGATGTCTGTCTGCGGGTTTATAGAGCGTCCACTATTGGCCTCGCGATCCAAATGAATGGCGAGACTTGGGATGGTGGCTATGGGTCGCTCAAAGTCAATCAGTGTTTGCTTCAGTTCGCCCTTTGCATTGGTATATACCAACCGCCCAGCAATGGACAGATCGCGATCAAACCAAGGATTCAATAGTGCTCCACCGTATACCTCTATGCCCAGCTGAAAATATCCCTGTGTATTGATTTCTGGTTGCGGTTTCACCATTAGACAGGGACTATCAGTGTGCGCGCCAACCATATTGATACCAGATTCTACCATTGGCTCAGAACCCACGATAAAGGCAATGATCGAGGAACCATTGCGCACAACATAGTGCTTGCCTCCCGCAGACAGATCCCAATGATCACTTTCTTGCAGAGCCCTAAACCCGGCAGACTCAAGCATAGTAACCATCGCTGATACCGCATGAAAAGGTGTTGGCGAAGCGTCTAAAAAACCTGCCAATTCGGTGTTGAACGTCGTCTTATCAGCTAACATTGCTGTGTCTGGTGTCCTTTATATCAGTAGTTTTCAGTATTATAGGGGATTGATCTGCGTAGGAGAATCGCCTTTTTGAGATTATCTCTCTACTGAGACTGTAACCGCGCCAACAGGCTCGATGTATCCCAGCGATTGCCACCCATCTGTTGGACCTCAGAGTAAAATTGGTCAACCAGTTCGGTTATCGGCAAAAAACTACCATTACGCTCAGCTTCCTCGAGGGCAATCGCCAAGTCTTTTCGCATCCACTGCACAGCAAAGCCGTGCTCATAGTCTCCCGCCAACATGGTTTTATAGCGGTTTTCCATCTGCCAAGACTGAGCTGCACCCTGCGAAATAACCTCGATCACTTGATGAGCATCCAAGCCGGCACGTTGAGCGAAGTTGAGTCCTTCCGAAAGTCCCTGCACTAACCCGGCAATACAAATTTGATTGACCATTTTGCAACGCTGGCCACTGCCCACAGGACCCAGCAGTGTCACTGCTTTAGCGTAACAATCCATAATTGGACGGACGCGCTCAAACACTTCTTTTTGGCCTCCACACATCACCGTCAGCTGACCATTTTCTGCTCCCTGTTGCCCCCCAGATATAGGCGCATCGATAAAGTGACAGCCGATTTTCTGAACTGACTGCTCAATTCGCTCAGCCAGTTCGGCAGAGGTGGTAGTATGATCCACGATCACTGTATCGGATTTAATACCGGCGAGGATCCCCTCATCGGCATAAACCACTTGAGCAACATCCTCGTCATTGCCAACGCAAACAAATACCACACTGGCATGACTAACAGCGGCAGCGGGGGTTAAAGCACAGGCCCCATCGTAGGCTGCAATCCAATTGTCAGCCACCGCAGAGGTTCGATTATATACAGTAACCTGAAAGCCTTTTCTGCTCAGCCATCCAGCCATGGGATAGCCCATGACACCAAGGCCTACAAAAGCTACATTAATCGACATTATTTGCCTCTCTCAATCGTTTTCTCTGTTGCCACGCTTCTTCACCACGCAGGTAAACCAGCTCCAATTGATCAATCGCTACGGCATCACCAGCTGCATATAGTGGCAGACTAATATCAAGTAAATCTCTGGCATCTGGCCGCAACGGGCAATAGCGTTCAGCATGCTCAGAATGTGTGGCAAACAGCTTATCCGCATCACCAATAACCACATCGGGATTGCGCTCATTTAACAAGCTGTTTAATTCGCTTTCATCGAGCAGACAAACGGACTGTTGCAGCTCAATGCCAGCAGAGCTGTCCCAGCGATAACTGCCACAGTTGTATTGGTTCATGCGCCCATCGAGTACCGATAGAATATTTAAAGACTGGCTCGACGCCTCGCTATTGAAATTTTTACGCAGATAAGTCTGCACCATCACCTGTAGGGAAGATACGCCGACAACGGGTATATCAGCGCCGTAAGCCAAACCTTGAGTCACTGCAAAACCGATGCGCAAGCCAGTGAACGAGCCAGGGCCAATGGAGACACCAATTGCATCCAATTGGCTGACAGTTTCACCCGCCTCAGCGAGCACCGCCTGCACCATAGGGATAACCTGTTGTGTGTGGGATCGAGGCTCATTGGCATACCGATAAATCAAGCCTGCGTCATTGCTGAGTGCTACAGAACAAGCCTCGGTAGATGTCTCGATTGCCAAAATCGTTGTCATTTTGAGTCAACAACCTTTTCTGTATTGAAAATGTCGGAACGCCACCTTGTAATAGACCCCTAACGTGCGGCATTAGAGGCACTTCCAATCACTGCAACGCTGATATTAAACGCGCTTGCACGTCCGACAGCAATCCAAGGCCATCGACGGTAGAAAACCTTGGTGCCGCATCGTTTTGCTCTGCAAGAGAACTGTAGAACTGAACCAAGGGCTGGGTTTGGGTGTGGTAGACCTCTAGGCGATTACGAACAGTATCTTCTGAGTCGTCTGGCCGCTGAACAAGGGCCTCACCGGTTTCGTCGTCAACGCCTTCCACCAATGGTGGGTTGTGTTGTACATGATAAATCCTGCCAGAGTTTTCATGCACTCGACGTCCACTCAAGCGGGCAACAATTTCTTCATCGTCGACGCTTATTTCTACCACCGCATCGATAACAATACCAGCATCAATAATTGCCTGGGCCTGGGGAATAGTTCGCGGGAATCCGTCAAACAAAAACCCATTTTTACAGTCATCTTGAGAAATGCGTTCCTTGACCAAAGCAATAATAAGATCATCGGATACAAGACCGCCACTGGCCATCACTTCTTTGACTTCAAGACCGAGTGCGGAGCCTGCTTTCACCGCAGCGCGCAACATATCTCCCGTGGATATCTGCGGTACCGAATAGCGTTCTGTGATGAACTGTGCCTGAGTACCTTTGCCCGCGCCCGGGGGACCTAACAATATGACTCTCATTACAAGATAACCTCTATTTAACTACTCAAAGCGCTATTAATAGTCTTACCAGCGGAATTATGAAGTATCCCCAGCGCGGAAAGGCCGCGTACAATACACCGAATAGCCTGCATGAACAACCCCGTCTACCGGCAAAAGCAACGCGCATGCGCACAAGCCTCAAATCCAAGGATTATTCCAGTTCTTTTGCTCGTTGCCAGAGTAATTCCATCTCATCAACAGAGTAATTGTCCAGAGATTTGAGATCCGTGAGACTTTCCATTGCTTTAAAACGGCGACTAAACTTTTCGTTGGCCTGACGCATGACTTTTTCTGGATCCAGTTTCGTATGCCGCGCCAAATTGACACAACTGAACATTAAATCACCAAGCTCCTCGGCAACCGCCGTCTGGTTGCCTTTCTCAAGTTCAATTTTGAGCTCAGCCATCTCCTCTTCAAGCTTATCCATCACCGGCTCGATGGCCTGCCAATCGAAACCTACGCTGGCTGCACGCTTTTGTAGTTTTGCTGCCCGCGTCAACCCTGGCAGCGCCCGAGGCACATCGTCTAACAAACTATAATCACCTTTATCAGAGCGCTCTTGTTGTTTAATTTTTTCCCACGACTGTCTAATTTGCGCCTCTTCAGGATGAACACCCACTGCTCTCTGTGAGCTCAGAGTACCGTCGGGAAAAACATGGGGATGGCGACGCAATAATTTTTGCGTGATAGCTGTGGTTACCTGACCAAAATCAAATTGATTCTGCTCTTCCCCCAATTGGCTGTAAAAAATAATTTGAAATAATAGATCGCCTAGCTCATCCTGAAGATGCTCGAAATCATTACGCTCGATGGCATCCACCACCTCATAGACTTCTTCCAATGTGTGACTGGTGATAGATTTAAAATCTTGTTTTAGATCCCAAGGACAACCGGTGGAAGGATCTCTCAAACGACGCATTAGAAGCCGTAAATCATCGATTGAGTATTTATCCGGCTCAGATTGATTGTTAATACTCACAGCGCTCTCCAACTTTTATAAAATTACGCGTAGATTCCAGAGGACAGATAACGATCTCCACGATCGCATATAATCGCTACGATAACTGCATCATCGACAGTCTTACTGAGACGCAGCGCTCCGCACACAGCACCGCCTGCAGAGGGCCCACAGAATATACCCTCCTCTCGAGCCAGACGGCGCATGGTGTGTTCAGCATCCCGCTGAGATACGTCCATAGTCAGATCGACGTTGGCCGCGTCAAAAATACCTGGCATGTAAGCCTTGGGCCAGCGCCGAATACCGGGAATAGAGGCGCCCTCTTCGGGCTGCATACCAATAATTTGAATATCCGGATTGTTACTCTTTAAGTAAGCAGAGACACCCATGATGGTACCGGTGGTTCCCATAGCACTGACAAAATGGGTTATTTTTCCATTGGTATCTCGCCAAATCTCAGGGCCAGTGTGTTGAAAATGGGCCAAGGGGTTGTCGCTATTGTTGAATTGATCAAGTACGTGACCCAGCCCCTCCGCTTGCATTTGAAGTGCTTTGTCCCGAGCACCTTCCATACCATCTGCAGCGCTCACCTCGATCAATTCAGCGCCATAAGCGCGCATAGCTTGTTTCCTCTCTGCCGTGGCGCTACTTGGCATAATCAGTGTCATGTGATACCCCAACATGGCCGCAACCATCGCCATTGCAATACCGGTGTTACCGCTGGTGGCCTCAATTAAGCGATCACCAGGTTTAATCTCACCTCGCGCTTCGGCGGCGCCTATCATGCTTAATACCGGTCGATCTTTAACGCTACCCGCCGGGTTATCACCTTCCATTTTGGCCAGTATACGGTTTGATGTATTGCCGGCAATTCGCTGCAATTGAACCAATGGGGTACTGCCGATTGTTTGATCAATTGTTTGATTTTTCATCAGAAGCCCTTACTCTCGCAAGAATACTTTATTGATTAAATTATGCTGTTATGGTGGCGAAGGCCAGTGCGTAGTCTTTTTCATCGGCAATACTAAGGAAAACCCTCGTGGCACCTAATTGCAACATCACGGTCTGCGCGCCACCCGAGAGAGAGACCATCGGTGCTCCCAAAGTATCATGACTAATAACGATGTCTTGGAAACTAACTCCGTTGCCAATACCCGTCCCCAATGCTTTGGCCACCGCCTCTTTAGCAGCGAAGCGCTTAGCCATAAAACTCGGTTTCTGCTGACTAGTATGATAAGCCGGCTGTTCGCTCACGGCGAGCACTCTCGTGACGAAAGCATCTCCCTGACGAGAAAGAACTGCACCAATCCGCACCACGTCGACAATATCTGTTCCCACACCTTTAACCATTAAATAGCCTCACTCAACTGTCATTTACAGGGGCGCTATCGCTGATTAAAAACTGTCGATAGAGTTCTCTACTGTGTAATTCCCTCCCACCCAAGTAGAAGTCTATCACGCTACGCAAAAGATGCTTAGCCGTCCTCTGAACAGAAATGTTCCGCAAATCGCTATTGTTAAGCGCGATGAGATCCGCACCCGAATACCCACCACTACTCGACCCATTTCTAATGCCCATATCCACCAAGCCTTGATCAGGAATGTAGCGATAGTATTTCTCTAATGATAGGGGTTCACCCGTCACAGACTCAGCATCTAAAACCAAACCATAGCCTAATTCATCCAACAGATTGATCTCAAGCTGTCGCAGATCGGCCTCTATCAGTTCTCCTGCTGTCAACTTGGTCAGCAATGCTTGGTAGCGTTCAAACAGGTTTTCATGGGGGTCATACTCATGAAGTAAACGATAAAGTAATTCATTCACATACAACCCAGTAAACATCGACTTGCCATGTAAGAAAAGCGGCGATTCAGCAGTGTCAGACTGCGTAAGCGTTTTTAAATCGGATCGACCTTGCCAGCTAAAACTATACTGAGTAAACGGAAATAGTGCGCGGCTGATACCTTTCTTGTTAGGTTTTCTGAATCCTTTGGCAACACAGCGTACTCGCCCATAATTTAGGGTAAAGATATCCACCAGCAAACTGGTCTCTCGAAAAGGCTTGGTATGAAGGACAAAGCCTGCTTGATTTTGCACCTTCACCGATGGCTACTCGCTGGTGTAGCCGAGACTCTGGAGAGCTCGCTCGTCATCAGACCAACCGCTGCGGACTTTTACCCAAGTGCGGAGCATCACTTTACTGTCGAGTAAACTTTCAATATCAGCCCTTGCCTGCTGACCAATTTTTTTAATTCGCTCACCGTTGGTGCCAATAATAATTCTCTTCTGGCCATCACGCTCTACGAGGATCAACGCATCGATGAAGGTGACTTTGCCTTCAACGCGAAATTGCTCAATTTCCACCGTCACCTGATAGGGTACCTCTGCACCCAACTGACGGGTGATCTTCTCTCGGACAATCTCCGCAGCTAAAAATCGTTCACTTCGATCGGTAATCTGATCTTCGGGATAAAGGTGATTGTTTTCTGGCATAAAGGACCTTACTTTCTCCTCGAGTTCAGACAGGTTTGTCTTCCTCAAGGCCGACAACGGTATCAGCTCAGCCGCCTTGACCTTGGTAGCCACAAAGTCCAAATGAGGGAGCAACTGTTCTTTGTCCTCCACCATGTCAACCTTGTTTACCGCAACAATCACTGGAGACTTAGTATTCTTAAGGTATTTAGCCACGTATTCATCCGCTTCGCTCCACTCGAAACGATCCAAAACAAAGATCACCAGATCAACATCTGCAATGACACTGGCGGCAGAGCGATTCATAACTCGATTGATAGCACGCTCTTGATTGGTGTGAATACCCGGTGTATCAACAAAGATCATCTGCACTGCTCGCTCCGTTTTGATACCCAGCAAGGTGTGCCGCGTTGTCTGTGGTTTCCGCGAGGTAATGCACAACTTTTGACCCAAGATGTGATTGAGTAGGGTCGACTTACCCACATTTGGACGCCCAATAATAGCCACATAGCCGCAATAGGTTGGCTGTTTAGTCACAGATTTTGCTCCAAATAGTTAAGTAATTTCTCTGCCACTTGCTGCTCGGCATGACGCCGACTACTGGCTGACCCGGTCACCACCTGCGGGTGGTCATCAAGACGACAACTCACAGTAAACACTCGTCGATGGGCCTCGCCGCCAGTGTGAGTCAATTCATACACTGGCAGTGGCTTACCCCGCTGCTGCAACCACTCTTGCAGTGCGGTCTTGGCATCTTTCACAGGGGTGGACTCGAGCACGGTCGCGAGCATTGGAGCAAACCAACGCAACACACAGTCTTTGGCTGTGGCGAAATCGCTGTCTAGATAGACCGCACCTATAAGCGCTTCAACGGTATCACCAAGAATCGATTGCCGTCGACTTCCGCCACTTTTTAGCTCACCGGAACCCAGCAGCAGATCAGGGCCCAAATCAAGTTGCAAAGCCACTCTAGCAAGAGCTTCAGCACGCACCAAAGAGGAACGCATACGACTGAGATCGCCCTCACGAGTGGCGGGATAATTGCTGTATAAATAATCGGCTATAACGGATCCCAAAATCGCATCACCGAGGAACTCTAATCTTTCATTATTGGGACCCGAGTAACTGCGATGGGATAGAGCGAGTGTCAAAAGGTTGGTGTCACTAAAGTGATAGCCTATTCGCCGCTGCAGTCTCGCTCTATCATTCATAGTCTATCAACTAGTTAATGGCTCCCGCTCGAGAGAAAGACGGTAAGCTGCCAAAGGAATCCCAAAACATCCATCGGGCGAAAGCTCTACCGACAATTCTATCCTCAGGGACGGGTCCCCAAACTCGGCTGTCACTGGAGTTATCACGACTATCACCCATCATAAAATAATGACCCTCAGGTACTACTGCAGAGTAGTTCTGGCTAATTCGTGTTGGCGGTATTCGTCGTTGGATGTAGTGTTCAACATCATCAATCGTCTCGCTCATAATCACCGAGCGTGGTGCATCACTCTGCATTTCGGTTGCAGACTGCGGAACCATTTTTTCATTGATAAACACTACGCCGTTAAGTACCTGGACCTTATCGCCGGGAAGGCCAACCAACCGTTTAATAAAGTAACGATCCTCATGGGGAGGAAAAAATACAATAACATCGCCCCGTTGTGGCTGTCCTACATCAAATAATTTTGTCCTCAACACTGGCAAGCGAATACCGTAATTCCACTTACTAACGAGAATAAAATCGCCAACCTTAAGTGTCGGCACCATGGAGCGAGATGGAATTTGAAACGGCTCAACTAAAAAGGACCTAAGTAATAATACCAATAACAGCACTGGCGCCAGTGAGCCAAAAAACTCTACAACACCCTCTTCCTGCTTAATCCAAAATCGATTGGCCAACCAGAATATACCAGTAACGAAAAAAGCTACAGTTAGGATGAGTTCGAAATTAAAATCCATTGTGATGAGATACTCCTGAGATATTTATGCCAATGACATTATGTTTTGAGCACTGCAAGAAAAGCATCTTGGGGGATTTCGACACTACCCACCTGCTTCATACGTTTTTTACCGGCTTTCTGTTTCTCAAGTAATTTTTTCTTTCGCGTGACATCACCCCCGTAACATTTAGCGGTAACATTTTTGCGTAGTGCCTTGACCGTAGTTCGCGCAATAACACTGCCACCAACCGCCGCCTGAATTGCCACATCAAACATCTGTCGTGGAATTAACTCTTTCATTTTATCAGCCAGATTACGACCTTTTTGCACCGAGTGGTCGCGATGCGTTATCGCTGCCAACGCATCCACTTTGTCACCATTGATCAGGATGTCTAACTTGACCAATGAGGCTTGTTCAAATCGAATGAAATTATAGTCCAGAGAAGCAAATCCACGACTGACTGACTTTAACCGATCAAAGAAGTCCATGACAACTTCGCTCATCGGCAACTCATAGCGTATAGACACCTGACCACCAATAAACTGCATATCTTTTTGTATACCACGCTTCTCCACACAGAGAGTAATCACGTTACCCACATACTCTTTGGGTACGAGAATATTGGCCTCGCAAATAGGCTCGCGCATCTCCTCGATTTGCCCGGGATCGGGAAGATCTGAAGGGTTTGACATGTAAAGCGTATCGCCTTTCGAGGTGACTATCTCGTAAACAACCGTGGGAGCAGTGGTAATTAAATCTAAGTCGTACTCGCGTTCCAAACGCTCCTGAATAATCTCCATGTGTAACATACCAAGAAAACCGCAGCGAAAACCAAAGCCCAGCGCATCAGAACTTTCTGGCTCATAGAACAGGGATGCATCGTTGACTGCGAGCTTACTCAGCGCTTCACGAAATTCCTCGAAATCGTCCGAGTCTACAGGGAACATGCCCGCATACACTTGCGGTTTAACCCGCTGAAATCCGGGCAATGCCGCTGTCTCCGATGTGGAGACCATAGTCAGTGTGTCACCCACTGGGGCGCCGAGAATATCTTTTATGCCGGCGACCATAAAGCCCACTTCACCGGCTCTCAACATTCCGGTCTCGTTACGCTTGGGAGTAAACACACCGACACTATCGACAACATGGGCTTTGCCGATGGACTTGGCGATAATTTTATCTTTAACTTTTAACGTCCCCTGCATTACACGCACGAGTGAGACTACACCTAAGTAATTATCAAACCAGGAATCGATAATCAATGCTTGCAATGGTGCGTCCACATCACCTACTGGCGCTGGCACCTGCCGCACCAACTCCTCTAAAATGTCAGCGACACCCTCACCGGTTTTGGCACTACAGCGGACAGCTTCCTCGGCTTCAATACCGATAATATTCTCAATTTCATTGATGACTTTTTCAGGTTCAGCCTGAGGTAAATCCATCTTATTGAGTACAGGAATAACTTCCAAGCCCTGGGCGATGGCGGTGTAACAATTAGCGACTGATTGTGCCTCCACGCCTTGCGCCGCATCAACAATTAAAAGAGCGCCTTCACAGGCCGCCAGAGACCGCGATACCTCATAAGAAAAATCCACATGTCCCGGCGTATCAATAAAATTGAGCTGATAGGTCTTACCATCGCTAGCGGTAAAGGGGAGCGTAACACTCTGCGCCTTAATGGTAATACCACGCTCTCTCTCAATGTCCATACTATCCAACACCTGAGCGGCCATCTCTCGGTCGGTCAAGCCACCGCAGAGCTGAATAAACCGATCAGCCACAGTGGATTTCCCATGATCAATATGGGCAATAATTGAAAAGTTTCTTATGTGACTGAGATCTGACAAAGAATAATTACCACGGTTATGATGGGCGCGCGCAGTCTAGCCTATTTAGGCCGACGATGCTATCTGCGCTTGACAAAACTGAGTAAAATCAAGCGCAGAGCACGACGTTTACTTACTAAGCTTAATCGTCCTAAAAATAGCTTGTCCATCCCTAAAAAATCGAATGGCGACTGGCGTATTGGCTGGCAATCCGTCGACCACCGCCGTATACGCCTGAAGATCAGTAATTCTGCTATAGCCCAGTTGTACAATAACATCACCAGGACGCAACCCTGCCCGCTCAGCAGGTGAGCGTAATGCTACCTCGGAAACACTGACACCGCTGTTGGCACCGAGTTCACCAGAATCCGGCTCTGTGACAGTCAGACCCAACCTGTCCATTGAGTTCTGTTTCTGAACCTCGGCGACATTTTCACCCTCTAGAGCCCCAACCACAACCTTTAGCGTTTTCAATTTTCCATCGCGATAAACCTCGACCTCAATCTTAGAGCCCGGTTCTATCAAACCAATTTTGTGTGGTAAGTCACTGGCATAAGCAATAGGTTGACCATCGATACCGACCACCACATCACCAGCCAAGATTCCGCCTTTATCGGCAGCGCTGTTTGGTGACACACTTCTAATCGCCGCACCCATGGGACCCGGTAAGCCCAACGCCTGAGCCAAATCCTTGTCTACATCACCAATACCAACACCGAGGAATCCACGCTGCACTTGGCCATTGTTACGCAATTGCGACACCACATTGGTGGCAACACTGACCGGAATCGAAAAGGATAACCCCACCGATCCGCCCGTCGGGGAGAAAATCTGAGAGTTAATACCCACTACCTCACCGTCGAGGTTAAATAAAGGGCCACCAGAATTGCCGCGGTTAATAGCCACATCAGTCTGAATAAAGGGCACATAGTTCTCACCCTGCTCAGTTGGAAGCGACCGGCCTATGGCACTGACAATACCGGCAGCAACTGAGTAGTCCAAGCCAAATGGCGAGCCTATGGCCAAGACCCAAGCACCAACCTTGGTGCTGTCGGGCTCAGCGAACTTGAGGCTTGGTAAGTCCGAGGCCTCAATTTTGAGCAGTGCCAGATCGGATGCTCGATCAGATCCCTCGAGGGTAGCTTCGTATTCTCGTCGATCGGCGAACTGGACTTGAATCTTAGCTGCGCCATCGATGACATGGTGGTTGGTCAAAATGTAGCCATCCGATGAGATCACAAACCCCGAGCCCATGGTTCGCGCGGGTGTCGTTGGACGCCGCCTCTGCTGCAGAAGTTCGCGAAAAATATCTGGCATCTGTTCTCGGATTTGGGGCTGCTCATTATTAGTCTCGATCGACCCAATAGTATTGATCTTTACAACCGCTGGTGCTACTTCCTCTACCAATCCGGTAAAATCAGGGAGTCCAGCGTGACTGGTAGGCACTAAAAATGCCGTCAGAAAAAGCGCAAGAGTAAATTGTTTAAACACAGCTATACCATACCTCAAGTTTTTAAATAAATAGCCGACACCATCATGTGTCCAGCAAATTAACAAGTACTGGCGTCTTGAACTTGTCAATACCAACACGTTTTTGCCCGAGCCTGACCAACCAGCCACCAGCGATCAAACCGATAAATCCTCCAATCACACTAACAACATCTCGTTCCATAAAGTTGTCTGCGTAACTGCCCAACATAGCTCCTGCCAAGGCAAACACCAGCGGAACCAAATAAGCTGACAAGGCACCAGCCACTAAAAGGTTCTCCGGGATACCAATTGTCACTCGCTGACCCACCTTTAATCGGTGAGGATTAAAATTGCCCATAAGAACTCTGATTTGAGTACTTGTACTCGCCATTGTCGATAACACTGCGTGCCCGCAACCAGATGCTGCCCGACAACTATCACAGGTACTTCTTTGGATAGTCTCTACAACGAGTGAATCTGGATCCACGCTGACAACAGTTGCAGTTTCAAGACTCATTGACTTCATGATTACGTTACGAATTTTATCTAATTTCAGATCCAGACATCACCGAACGAGCAATTCTCTCTGCCGTTTCCTTTGAAATCTCTCCAACAACGGATACCGTAAGGTCAACATCACCCATATCGACTTTGATACTCACTGCCGAGGTGGCTCCATTGCTAGACGAAAAAGGCGGTAAATTTGTACTGATTTCCGGTGATGCCACAAACAGCGAGAAACTCGCCAAACCATCTGAAAAAGTCATCATCGCCTGATTTGGCTGCCGATTTCTTTTAGCAAAAACCAGTGCATATCCCGGAGGAACCCAAGATGGTTGGTACAGCGGCGAAGTATCTGTTAGAACTTCCTTACAGGGAGAGATTGCCTCAGCTGCAATGTCGATGGTGTCTAGCTCTCCACCAATTTGCAGATTGACAAACTGCAGACGTTCCAGAGGCTTGCCATCATTATCCAAAATCACAGACTTCAACATGAGATCGGATTGATTATCAATACTGATAAGATATGGCAATCGAAATTGGTCCTTTGGGTTTAGCAAAATAACCGTGCTTAAACGGTTAGCAACACGATATTGGCCGCGAATCTCAAAACTGTAGGATTCGGCTAACTTAGAGAGGTTGCTTATCGGTGCGAAGCTCAATGCACCCATTTGCACGGAGTCTTGAGCGGTACCGCAAGCCTGATCTCGCCACCGTGGATAATAGACAGAATCGACTGGCCCATCCAAACGCGCAACCCTCTCTAGGCTTTGTACACTTCTGGACAAATGGGTAAAGTGAAGCGTCGCTAGTCTTCCCGATTTTTCATGGGTGGCAAACCCCGAATAATTAGTTGCCGTTGAGGAATCCATCATGTCTTGCATCAGTTCATAGGCTGATCGAACAGTTTGGGATAAAGCCGGACTACTCACAATAAGAGCACAGAGCACGAGAACCAACGGCTGACGAACTCGTCTTAACATAGTGATCACAATTAGGGGCTACTCAGAGGATTTCGCTGGGCTTCGCTGCTCTATACGTGCTGGGGACAGCATTTCTTGGCTGTTAACATATGGAGCAATTAAAGCATGTTCATTTAATATAAACCTGAGATAGCCGCGAACTTCTTTCTCCGAATAACGCTCAGAACTTACCGCTTGAACCTGCGTGTTCTCAGGTAGGAATGAGTTCGCAGGGTAAAGGTTTACCGGACCGGCATAATCGTCCAGCGGCGCCTCGTCAAGTAACGCGAAAGATGAAGTCTCATCAGTTAGATTCAAAGGTTGGTTAAATTGTTGCACGCCCAAGATCGCAACCAGTGCCGCTGAAGCGGCTACAGCAAAACGACCAGAAACGCCCAAAATCTTTTTTAGCGGTGTCTCTAAAAACCCGTCTTCCTGCTCGATGGCAAGAGCAATTGACGAGGAAATATCACTATTCGAGACGTCCCCTCCGTGCGCAATAGACGACACCATTTGATATCGCTGCCACTTTTCCCGCAGTAACTGCGCCTGAGGATCCTCCGAAGAAGACAATGCTTTCAGAACACGGCGCGTCTCGATATCAGTTGCCTCACCGTCCATCAAGGCCGATAAAGCTTCCGCCAACTGCTCGTTATAGTGACTCATTTCATTGCCCTCAACATCTTACATTTTCTAGTTTACAGCATTTCGACATGCCAACAGTAAAAAGGTTCCTATATTTATGTTTCATTGCCCATTAAATTAGCAACTTTCGCATCAATGGACTCTCGAGCCCTAAAAATCCGAGATCTTATTGTACCCACAGGACAGCCCATGATGTCGGCAATCTCTTCATAACTCAATCCTTCGTACTCTCGAAGAGAAACAGCTGTTCGCAAGTCTTCCGGCAATTCCGCGATGACCTTAGAAATCAGAGACTCCAACTCATCACGTAATAAATGACTTTCAGGAGTTCCCAAATCTTTTAAATGATCACTTCCAGAATAATATTCAGCATCCGCGACATCCACATCAGCGGCAGGAGGACGCCTGCTCCTAGCGACCAAATAATTCTTGGCAGTATTGACCGCAATCCGGTATAACCAAGTATAAAATTGGCTGTCCCCACGAAAATTAGCCAATGCCCTATAGGCTTTAATAAAGGCTTCCTGTACAACATCAGCGACTTCATGCTGATCTCGAACAAACCGGCTGACAATAGCAAACACCTTGCTCTGATATTTCAATACCAACAAATCAAATGCCGCTTTGTCGCCTTTTTGTACTCTGATCACCAGTTGTTGGTCTGAAGACTGAGCGTTTTTATCAACCATCAAGCAATCCGCTATGCGCAATTATCCGTTTATTTAGTCCACCTTAGAGAGAGGTTCCGCTAACTCCCTGAAGATAGAGACCACATACAGCGCCATAAGTTCGCTTGCGCTAAAATCTTAGTTTATCATGGACGCCCATTTTAGTGTGACTTGAGCATGAAACAGACACAACAATATGACGTACTCATTATCGGTAGCGGCGCCGCCGGTCTTACCAGCGCGCTTCAATTAAGCAAACAACTGCGCGTCGCTCTGATAAGCAAGACATCTCTGCAAGGGGGCGCCTCTTGGCTTGCCCAGGGAGGAATAGCAGCAGTATTTGACCAAAACGACAGTGCCGAATCGCACATTGCAGATACCCTTGTTGCAGGGGCCGGCCTCTGCCATGAGGAATCTGTTCGCATGGTAGTTGAAAGAGGTCCTGATGCTGTGCGCTGGTTAATTGATCAAGGTGTTTCCTTTACTCAAGAGAGCGACAATCAAACCTATCACCTCACTCAAGAAGGCGGGCATAGTCACAGACGCATATTGCATACCGAAGATGCCACTGGCAAAGAGGTGACTAGCACGTTGGTGGAACAAGTTATTGCGGCAAAAAATATTGATATTTTTCAGCATCACTGTGCTGTCGATTTAGTTACTCAAGCCGACAACAATTCACGAAAAATCCGCTGCACTGGAGCTTATCTACTCAATATAAAAACCTCTGCAATATCACTGTTTCAAGCGAAAAGTGTCATTCTTGCATCCGGTGGCGCCAGCAAGGCCTACCTCTACACCAGCAATCCGGATGGCGCTAGTGGGGACGGCATCGCTATGGCATGGCGCAAGGGCTGCAGGGTAGCTAACCTCGAATTTAATCAATTTCATCCCACCTGCCTATACCACCCCGAGGCAAAATCGTTTTTAATTACCGAGGCGCTTCGCGGTGAGGGTGCAATTCTGCGCCTACCCGACGGCACTGCGTTTATGGAAAACTTTCATGCAGACGCAGAACTTGCGCCGAGGGATGTCGTCGCCAGAGCGATTGATCACGAAATGAAGCGATTGGGCAGTGATTGTGTTTATCTGGATATCAGTCATCAAAGTGAGAATTTCATCAAATCGCACTTTCCCACGGTTTACCAACAATGTCTTTCCTACGGAATCGATATAACCCGTGAACCTATACCCGTAGTGCCAGCTGCTCATTATACCTGCGGCGGGATTGTTGTAGCTAAAGATGGACAAACAGATCTGCTCAATCTCTATGCCATTGGCGAGAGTGCTTTCACTGGCCTCCATGGTGCCAATCGAATGGCAAGCAATTCCTTGTTAGAGTGTCTAGTGTATGCGCAAGCAGCAGCGCAAAAGATCAACCAGACTAGTGCAGATATTGCTAGCCCAGACTTTATCCCCGAATGGGATGAATCTCGGGTCAGTCATTCAGACGAAGATGTGGTTATCTCTCATAACTGGGATGAGCTGCGTCGGTTTATGTGGGACTACGTGGGCATCGTCAGGACGAAGAAACGGCTAGAGCGTGCACAGCATCGAATAAAGCTACTTCAAAGCGAAATCCAAGAATACTATAGCAACTGCAAGGTCACCCGCGACCTGCTTGAGCTTCGGAATTTAGCCACAGTTTCGGAACTGATCATCCGCTGCGCCATGCAGCGCAAAGAAAGTCGAGGACTTCATTATACTCTGGACTATCCCGACCTCTCTCCCATCGCGAGAGATACGGTCATGGTACCGATAAATTTCGCAGGGCAAGACGTAATCATAAACCGTAACACTTAGGCCCTATGGCTAAACATAGATAGAACAAGTCTGCGAAGTTGGTGATGCTCCTCAGGGGTGACACTGTCACTGGGGACGTAAATTCGGTATGCCAACCCAAAGTGGGTTTTAAATTGCAAAATGACCAGCCGCCGAAGCACAAATTGTTGTGAGGCTGCAACAAAACTGCGCGAGCCGTGCCGGTCAACCAGCTGCCAGAGATTTATGCCTGACTGATATACTAGCAGCCTAGGTGTGGCGGAGAACCATCGAATCTGCTCTGATACCAGCATGAATAGGGCACACACTGAGCAAAACAACTGTGCCCACAGCTGTATAGGTAGATACCAGATTAAAACTAGAACAGTGAAAATCAGTGCTACCGCCAGACGGTAGCCGACTATCGAGGGCTGAAGAGTGAAATTATGCTGATCGGCGGCTGTCACGAATTATCTGCACTATCCTTTGCATGTCTGATTCTAAGGGATCATCCCGTTTCATAAACCACATAAACAAACTTTGATCCTCGCACTCTAGCAACACTTGAAAACGAAGTTTGTCGTTCTCCTCTAAACTATCATAGACGTTCTCCACGAAGGGCGCCAAAATAAGATCAAGTTCAAGCATGCCGCGACGACAGGCCCACAGTAAGCGGTTTTTATTCATAAGTCAGTGTTCATCAGATAAAAAATACAGTATAAAAGACAATCGGCGATAAACCTACAGGATCATTACCACGATGGATTGGCAAAAACTTTTCCCCAACCACACACCAAGCGTAGACGATGATGATTCTTCAGTAATTCGCTCTTTTGGTGAGGCGCCGGCGCATTTCAAACAACTTTTATTAAAAACAGTCATAAGCTCAGATCGACGCGGGTTTATCAAGCTGTCGGGGCCCGACAGCGAAAAATTTTTGCAAGGCCAGGTTACCTGTGATCTATCCCAATTAGACGATGGCAGTCTAAAAGGTGCTCACCTAACACCTAAAGGCCGCATTATCTTCTTATTTAATCTCACAAGGGAAGATAATGGCGACCTTTTATTGGAGACCCACCCCAGCGTTGTCGATGTGGCACTAGCCAACCTAAAGAAATATGCGATATTTTTTAAAACTGAGATAACTGACGTCTCAGACGATTTTCAGCAAATCATCCTATCGGGACCTGAGGCTGAAAGTCTAATGGAAAGCATTAATCCCGTTGCTAGTACCCAAATCAATAAGTCAGTCTTTTCTCTGACACTATCAATCGAAACACCCCTTGCTAATCTGGCAGCAGTATCCGAAACCGCCCAACCCGCAGGGCAGAGTTACAGTGATATGCTCCGAGTACAGGCCGGTATGGCAGATATTCAGGCACAGACATCTGATAAATTCATTGTCCAGATGCTAAATCTCGACGCGCAATCCTACATCAGCTTTAAAAAAGGTTGCTACACTGGGCAGGAAATCGTTGCTAGAGCCCACTATCGAGGAGCCGTCAAGCGACGCATGGTCAGGCTCATGCTGACAACGCCAACAATGCCAAAGGTTGGAGATGAGCTGCACGATGGCAATAACAAAACACTGGGAAACGTGTTGGGATCCTGTCGATCTGGAGATCAGAGCGTTGAAGTACTGGCCGTGTTACCGGCTAAATCCACCTCTCTTGACGCGGTAAAATTTGGTCAACATCCACTCTGTGAAGTAGCGCTTTTACCCCTTCCCTATAGCATACCTAACACGCAATGATAATCGAGTTGATTACCGCCAATCAGGATCTTCTGGTAACAGTGGGTCTTTTCTCTGCCTTGGTCTTTGTGCTCAGCTTGGCATCACTACCCTGGTTAGTTGCACAGATACCCGATGACTACTTTGCTCAACAAAAACGTCATCCGCAGCACAAAACCAAACGTTTTCCCGGACTTTGGTTACTGGTGGCAGTGATCAAAAATACCCTTGGCGGCTTATTACTTTTTGCCGGTTTTATCATGTTGTTCCTACCTGGACAGGGTATTCTGACAATGGTTGCTGGTCTTATGATGATGAATTACCCCGGTAAATATGCCCTCGAACGCAGAATAGCTCTGTCCCCCTCAATTTTCTCAAAACTCAACTGGTTGAGACACAAGGCGAACAAGCCTCCACTACAACGATAACAACCAGCTGGTTGTGTCAACGCGCTGATTCCACAGGAGCCTTGAGCAAATGCCAGTTCACCTCGCGGCCCTGACATGGGTTAGGGGGGATATTGCGCGCCAAGACAAGACGTAAAAAGCTCCCAAACCAAAGGTGTGAGCAGTCAAAAGGTGGGAGCCAGTTCAGCCCATGGGTTTTGTGACAATATAAAAAGCCAAGATTGCTCAACAAACATATAACAGGATACTGTCTTGGCACAATACAACAAAAACTACCTGGCTATTCAGTGGAATAAAGATCTGCAATTTCTGTAACCCACGTGTTCGTCAGTTCCCAACATTCTCCAGTCGGTAACAACTCCTCTGGAATCGGAGACTCGCCTTTATCAACATAGATTGTTTCTGCCAGTTCCATATTATAAAAGGCCACCGCTGATTTTGGCATTGGTTCAAAATCACCCAGATTACGTTTTCTTCTTTCACGCGCAATCTCGTAGTAAAGATCTTTGCCTTTGCGTCTAATATAAGTGAGTTCTTCCTCGCTAAGGTGGCGATCATTAAAAGCATCACTGTTGAAGGCTGTGAAAACCGTGAGGGCCTCTTTCCAACCGAAAATTTCTCCTCTCATGATTGAAAAATATGTCCAAGCCAAACCATCAAGATATTCCTCAATATTTTCAATCTGAAATTTTGATTCATAGGCTCTATGATGAGCCTGAAACATAAGGTCGGTACCCCATGTTTTGGGTAAGGCAGTGCCACCGCTGATTGCCGCTTCGCGTGCAGCCCATTGCTTATCACTAACGGTAGCATCTTCACGGGCGTAGAGAGAATGCATCGCTTTAAGATCACCGCCCTCTGCAAGACTTTTCATCGATGATCTACTTAAACTTGCATAGTCTTCTAATCCCCAAGCGACTTGTACTTTCTCCAAATTAGCACCAGAAAGGTTAGTTGGGTCTAACACAAAATGTCCCAAAGAATTCAGATAGGAGTGGAAGGTCGTTTCTGCAAAAACCAATTCTGATGGTAACAATTCATAATAATTACACCAGTCGTCGTCATAAGCCTTGGTTCCCAGCGTCCAAATATCATCAAATCGTGCGAGTGACGCTGGAATATCCACAGGCTTGCCTGAAATTATCACT
>Ga0206126_10001149_pt1 | contig 32820 bp, 34 predicted proteins | sample Helgoland_Spring_5_FD_148621 | JGI IMG/M metagenome (GOLD analysis project Ga0206126, IMG submission 148621) | Pelagic subsurface seawater microbial communities from Kabeltonne, Helgoland, North Sea - Helgoland_Spring_Bloom_20160412_1 | ecosystem: Environmental > Aquatic > Marine > Epipelagic ...
ATCCTTATTCCCTTTCACTCCTTTTAATTTGCCATCTTCAACCTCGTAGACCATTGAGCAAGTATCTGGGCAATCATGCGGACAACCTCCATGATAGGTTTGAATTCCCTTGTTTGTTGTATCATCCATATAAAATCTCCTAGTTTTTTTATATTTGACTATTTGAACAGACCTGTCTGTACTTTAAACAATTAAATTATATTTGTAAAATTAATTATAACTTTATGAATAAAACCATACAAAATTTGTAGTTATTAATCAACATTATTTTAATTCACACAAAACCTATTTAGCCCTTAAGTAAGAAAATTTTCTAGTTTGACAACCACAGTTCGTTGTGTAGTATCTAAATTAGTTATTTTAATTTAATTTAAAATTCTAAATTTTAATAATTGATAAGTTTTTTAATTAAAGAAGTTTATGATTAAGTAAATTTTGCTTTTAAATTCAACAGGAGGAATTTAATATGAAAAATGCACTAGGAGTTAGTATTGCTTTAGTTGCCGTTCTTTGGACTTGGCTAGTTCTGGCAGGACCATTAAATGGTTTAGCATTAGTTTGGGCAGGCTTTATTGCTTGGGGTGCTTATTTTACTGTAGGTAAAGATGCACTTGGCAAAACTATCATGGCAACGATCTTTGGTTCATTTATGGCCATTGTCGCTGTTTTTATTTTAGCATTGATCGATGATTACTTAGGTCAATTTGCTGCACCCGTTGCTGTAGGTATCACTGTTTATATTCTTACAGCTGTTCCAAAACTTAATAACATACCGGTAAACGTATTAGGTTATGCTGCTACTTTTGGTTGGCTTCTAACAGAGTTAATTGCTCTAGAAGCTGCTCTAGCATCAGATGGTGGAAGCGTTCTTGAAATTGGTATGGGTCACCCATTTATATTAATGGTAATTTCATTTATTGGTGGTGCAATTATGGCTAAGCTTTCAGAAATGTTGGCAGCAAAGTTAGGCTAAATTTAATTTAGATATAAAAAAACCACCGCAAGGTGGTTTTTTTATGCTTACAAATTTTATTGATTAAAGAAACTGATACTTCGGCATCGGTCATTAATAAAAGTGATTTCAGTTTTTAAATAAGTTTTTCCTGGAGAATACTCCACAACATGGCTGTAGTACCACATCTCCATCTTATCCTTCTTTTTATTCTTGTTATCAGTCGGTCTTGATATTACTTTGCTTGCATCCTTTGGCTTAATCGCAATCTGTTTATCGTCTGGCTCACCAAGATACTTTAAAAAACGCGCCTTTGGTTTCCCACTAAAAATATTGATAAAATCATTTTCTGAGTAAACGCGTTTATCTTCAGCTTGAATGCTAATTGAAAAAGCAAAGAGAGCAAAAAATACTGTAAAGCGCTTCATATTTTCTAACATAATTAAAATCCTTTAAATCTAGTTAACATTAATTTTTAAGCCATCATAACCAACATAAATGGATTCAGGCAATATTTTTGATAGTGCATCATACTCGAGATCGTGTGTCATGTGTATCAGAATTGTTTTTTTGGCTTTTAACTCTCCAGCAACCTCAAGACTTTCCTTAACAGAAAGATGAGTTGGATGAGGTTCATTTCTTAAACAATCTAGTAATAAGACATCTAAGTTTCGCAGTTGTTCAATAGAGGTATCAGGTATTTTAGAAACATCAGTGAGGTAGGCTATATTTCCCATTCTATAACCATTAATTAAAGATTTTCCATGGAATACAGGGATAGGCTTAATATTTTGACCGAATAACTCAATAGGTTCATTGATGACATTTGGCTTTAAAATTGGAACTTCCCAAAAACCATTGGGCTCGGTCATTGCATATTGAAATTTTTTATTCAATTCATCAATTGTAAATTGATTTCCATAAAGTGGAATTTGCTTTTTATTAATTTGACAAAATGCCCTTAGATCATCAATGCCATGACAGTGATCAGCATGATGGTGAGTAAATAGAACAGCATCAACAGATGTAAGACCCTCCCTTAATGATTGCAAACGAAGATCTGGACTTGTATCTATTAGAATATTTTTACCATTTTTTAGAGTCAAAAGACTTGAACATCTTGTCCGGTAGTTTTTCTTATTGGTTGATTGGCAGGTGCTACACTCGCAACCAACCACAGGGGTACCAGCGCTTGCACCCACCCCTAATAGTATTAACTGAGCTGACATCTAGAAAACAATGAAAAGAAATTCTCAGTTGTTGTTTTAGCGACCTCTTCAACACTTATATTTTTAATTTCAGCTATTTTTTCAGCAACATAAACAACGTTTGATGGCTCATTAAGTTTTCCTCTGTTTGGGACTGGAGCAAGGTAAGGAGAATCTGTTTCGATTAACATTCTATCTAATGGAATTTTTTTTACAGTTTCTCTTAATGACTGTGCATTTTTAAAGGTAATAATGCCTGAGAAGGAAATATAAAAATCCTGATCAATTGCTTGCTTTGCCATTTCATAAGTTTCAGTAAAGCAGTGCATTACTCCTTTTGCGCTTGACGCATTTTCTTCTTTCATTATTTGAATCGTATCTTCTCGGGCATTTCTTGTATGAATAATGAGGGGTAATTTTGATTCTACTGCTGCTCTAATATGAGTCCTAAAACGCTCCTTCTGCCATAAAAGCTCTCCTGTTAGGCGAAAATAGTCTAGGCCAGTCTCCCCTATTGCGACAACTTTATCATTTTTGGCAAGTGACGTAAGGGTTTTGATATCAGGCTCAGTAATATCCTCATAATCTGGATGAACCCCAACGGATGCAAAAATATTTTTATGCTCATTAGCAAGCTTAAGAACGCTCTCAAAGTTATCAAGAGTGACACTTACACATAAGGCATGAGTAATTGAGTTTTCATTCATATTAGACAAGACGCTGTCTATATTTTTGCTTAGCTCTGGAAAATTAATATGGCAGTGTGAGTCAATGTACATAGTTTATTTAAAAATATTTCTATATTCGACCATAAGGTTATCAAATGAAATATCTTTATTAATTGGTTTATTTGAAATTAATTTAATATTATTCACGCTTTTTAGTAAATTTAATAATTTTGTGATGTCAGCGGCTTCAGAAAGTTTCTTTATATTATCTTTTTTTGATTCAAAAAAATGATGTTTTCTTGTCATTTTAAATAAGAAAATGTCATAAAGCCACTTTTGGAATAGGCTGATAGTTTCTCTAAAGTCTCCATCTAACCATTTAGGTTCAATTGCCATCAATTCAAAATCCCCTCCTTTTTTAAATTCATTAGTTATCATTGTAAATAAGTCGCTGTCACTTTGATGGGCAATAACATCTAATGGGAGATTGCTAAATAAGGGAAGTTGTGAAGATAAATTTTCATATCCTTCGGCTTTTAAAAATGATTTTGCATCATCAGCCGATGGTGTTGGTGTTTTAAACATTACACACCGACTTATAATGGTAGGTAATAGGATTGAAATATTCTGAGTTGTTAATATCAAATACGAGTTTTCCGGTGGTTCCTCAAGAATTTTTAATAATGCATTGGCAGCATTAATAGTGAGGCTTTCAGCATTACTAATTAAAACTACCTTTTTGCCTCCAATTGAATGTGAGCTTAACTCAACAAATTTTTTTATATTCCTTATGGATTCAATTGATATATTTTTTGAAGCACCTTCCTCAGATTCGCTATTAATGACTTTAAGGTTTGGATGTTCAGTTGATAACCATTGGCAATCTTGGCAATTTCCACAAGCCTGCTTGGAATCTGTTAAGTTTTTGCATATTAATGAGGAGGCAAATACATTTGCAAATCTTTCTAAACCGGCTCCTAAAGGCCCAATAAGTAAATAAGCGTGATGTAGTTTACTAGCGCTCGTATTTAATTCTAACCAAGCTTTCTCTTGCCATGGATAGAGACTCATCTCACAACCTTATCAAGCTTTAATTTAATCTGATTTTGAATTTCTTCAATCGACTCTTCACTATTTAAAACACAAAATCTTTCTGGAGATGCTTTAGCGAGAAATAAGTATTTTTGTCTTATATTTTCATGAAAACTTTTCCCCTCTCTTTCAAACTTATCCAGCTCCCTAGTTTTATTAAGTCTCTCGATGCTTACATCTACAGATAAATCAAATAGAAAAGTGAGATCGGGTTGAAGGCTTGCTTGAACCCATTCCTTAAGGATATCAATCTTTTTCTCTTTTACTCCCTTACCTCCTGATTGGTATGCGTATGTTGCATCAGTAAAACGATCGCTAATTACGACCTTTCCCCCCAAAAGGTTTGGGCCGATTACTTTTTCAATATGTTCATTCCTTGCTGCAAACATCAATAAAGTCTCAGTTTCGGGGGTCATCTCATCGTGAAGTAAAATTTCTCTTAATTGCTCACCAAGCAAGGTTCCACCTGGTTCTCTTGTCATAATAAAATTTATACCTAAATCAGAAAGGTATTTTTTTATGAATTCTACATGAGTAGTTTTACCTGCACCATCAACTCCCTCGAGTGTAATAAATTTTCCTAAGTTGTTCATTTTTGATATTTTCTAACAGCCTTATTATGTTCTTTTAAAGTTTTTGAAAAGTGATGTGTTTTATTATCACCTTTTGCAACAAAATAAAAAGCATTAGTTTCTGCTGGATTAAGAGCAGCTTCGATAACATCAAAACCAGGTAAACAAATTGGCGATGGTGGTAATCCCTTACGTGTATATGTATTGTATGGAGTGTCTCGCATAAGGTCTTGCTTTGTGAGATTGCCATTAAATTTTTCATGCATGCCATATATGACTGTGGGATCGCTCTGAAGTGGCATACCAATCCTCATACGATTTACAAAAACTCCTGCTATAAGGTTTGCCTCATCCCTATTTCCAAGCTCTTTTTCAATGATAGATGCCACAATTAGTGCTTCGTACTTATTTTTATATGGAAGATTAGGTGTTTTATTATCCCATGCGAGATCAAGCTTTTGCATCATCATTAAATGAGATTCTTTAAGAATATCAATGCCAGACGTTCCTTTAAAAAAGTAATACGTATCAGGGAAAAACAAACCCTCAAGTGAATTTTCCTGAATGTCTAAACCTATTTTTAAGGTATTAATCGAATTATAAAATTTATTATTTGTTAGGAGCTTATTATTTTTTAATTTTTTTAGATTTTCATTCAGTGTTGTGCCTTCAATAAATGTGATTGGATAGAGAATTCCATTCCCACTTTCAAGGAGAGATAAAATTTCGTTGGGGCTTATATTGTTTTTTAAGAAATAATGTCCACTTTTTATACTTTCTGACCTATTACTCAATTTAGCTAGTAATTTAAACCTAAATATATCAGATAACACTTTTTGCTTTACAAGTTTATTAGCAATTTGAGTAATATTTTCACCATTCTTTACCTCAAGAAATGAATTTTTTTGATAGACATTTAGTGATACGAAAGGATAACTAATTACCCAGAAAAAAAATATAACAGCTATAGATTTTATAGCTAACAGTTTTTTTTCTAATGGAATATTTTTATTGATTGAAAGAATATTATCTATTCGTTTTACTACAACTGGTTTATTTTTTTTGAAAAAAATAAGTGAGGAATTCAAGGTCTTTGTGAGTAATAGTTTTACTTTAATAAGACTGCTTGAGAAAGTATTTTTTATGAGTCTTAAAACAATTGGTTTATTTTTTTTTAAAAAAACAAATGAAGCATTCAGGATCTTTACTAGTATAAGTTTTAATTTAATCAGATTCATTTAGTAGATTGGTAATTGAATTTGCTAAGTTTCCTTTTTCCCATTTAGTGTTTTTAAACCTTACAACTTGAAGTGCCCCAAAAATTGAATTAGCCACAATAACTTCATCTGCCTTTTCTAATTGATTTAGTGTAAGAGGTGAATGATCAATAGTTAAATTAAGTTTTTTTACATTTTCGCATATAATTTTTTTTGTGACTCCGTGAATACCAAAGCTTTTATTGCTTGCTGTATATAATATATTGCCATGCCTAATGAATAAACTTGATCTAGCGCAATCACAAATATTTCCATTGCTATCGACCATTATTGCATCAAAAAAATTTCTACTTATATTCTTTCTAGCTAATACATTTTCTAATCTATTTAAATCTTTGATACCGGAATTAGAAGATTTTGAAGCCCTTATATTAGATGCTGTTAGCCGTACGCCTTTTTTAAAAATTTCGGATTTATTAATATTGAAATCAATTTTTAATAAAATTCTTGTGGGTTTTATTCCTTCATTAAAGTCATAACCCGTCATTGATTCACCGCGTGTAACTATTATTTTTGAAATAAAAATACCTTTAGCCGGAAATAACTTTTGAATCTCTGTTAAAAGTGTTTTTTTGTTTGGTGGTTTAATATCAATAGATTTTAAATCTTGTGATAGTTTTTGATACTGATTTTTCCAATTTATGGGATTACCATCTTTAACAAGAAAGGTTCTGAATACTCCATCACCAAATGCAAGGCCTCGATCAAATGGGCTTAAAGAGTTTTTAGCGTCACCATTGATTAAAAAATTTTTTGCCAATTTAAATTCTATTTAGATTTTTTTAAATACGAGACTTCCATTGGTTCCGCCAAATCCAAAGTTGTTTTTAAGTGCCGCCTTAATTTCAATTTCTCTGGCTTCATTTGCACAATAGTCAAGGTCACACTCAGGATCTTGATTAAAAATATTAATTGTTGGTGGGGAGATTTGATGATGAATTGCTAACGCAGTAAAAACAGATTCAATTCCACCGGCGCCACCCAATAAATGCCCAGTCATTGATTTTGTTGAGTTTACAACCAATTTTTTTGCATGGTCATTAAAGGTTTCCTTGATAGCATTAGTTTCATTTATATCACCCAGTGGGGTAGATGTTCCATGAGCGTTAACATACCCTATTTCGTTTTTATTAATGCCTGCATGGTTTAAAGCGCTGAGCATTGATCTTTTTGGTCCATCTACTGTTGGAGCTGTAATATGATGCGCATCTGCACTCATTCCATAACCAGCTAACTCACAATAAATTTTTGCTCCCCTTTTCTTTGCATGTTCGATTTCCTCTAAAACCATGATGCCTGCTCCCTCACCAATTACGAATCCATCTCTGTCTTTATCCCATGGTCTTGATGCAGTTTTTGGATCATCATTTCTTGAGCTCAATGCTTTTGCCGAACAAAAACCAGCGACGGTAAGGGGCGTAATTGCTGCTTCTGCGCCGCCAGCTACCATAACATCTGCATCACCATATTCAATCATACGACTAGCATCGCCTATTGAATGTGTTCCTGAGGTACAAGCGGTGACAATAGATATATTTGGACCCTTAAGGCCCAATGCAATTGAAAGATTACCTGCAACCATGTTGATAATGGTCCCCGGAACGAAGAATGGTGAAATTTTTCTTGGGCCACCTGTTCTTAAAAGCTCAACTTGATTTTCAATTAGATTAACACCACCAATACCTGACCCAATAGAGGTACCTATTCTGTCTGCATTTTTATCGCTTACTTCAATACCTGAATCTTTAAAAGCTTCATGCGCTGCGACTAAGCCATATTGAATAAAGGTATCCATTCTTCTGGCATCTTTTGGGCTTAAGTATTCTTTTGGATCGAAGTTTTTAACTTCGCCTGCAATAGTTGATGAGAAGGGAGTAGCGAAGCCATTTGTATCAAAGTTAGTTATATTTGAAATGCCTGATTGGCCTTCAATAATATTTTTCCAAGACTCGTTGACACCGATACCAACTGGTGTAACCAAACCAAGCCCTGTGACCACTACTCTTCGTTTATTCATGAATGAACCCAGCTAAGATTGAAGTGGGCTCCAAGGTTTTTTATTTAAGGTTAGCGTTAATATAATCTATAGCTTGCTGAACCGTTGTAATTTTCTCTGCCTCTTCATCTGGGATTTCAGTATTAAATTCCTCTTCTAAAGCCATAACCAATTCAACAGTATCAAGTGAATCTGCGCCTAAATCGTTAATAAAGGATGATTCGTTCTTTAAGCTTGCCTCTTCTGTTCCCAATTGTTCTGAAACTATTTTCTTCACTCTTTGTTCGATATCTGACATTAAAATTACCCCTTTTTTTTAAAATAACAAATTAGTGTTGCGACATTTTATCAAATGAATTCAATTTTTCTAACCTTTTTTTTTAATATAAAAAAAATATCTTTACTTTCTTATTTATACCTTTATGCCATTAACATTCCACCATTGATATGAATAGTTTCTCCAGTAATATAATCTGCGTCATCTGAAGCTAAAAAAACAACAGCCTTTGCAATATCTAATGGATTCCCAAGCCTAGATAAAGGAATGTGAGACAAAAGCTTTTCTTTTTGCTCATCTGATAAAGATTTTGTCATATCCGTGTCGATAAATCCTGGAGCTACACAATTTACCGTAATTCCTCTATTACCGACCTCTTGGGCTAACGACTTTGTAAATCCAGTAATTCCTGCTTTTGATGCGACATAGTTTGTCTGGCCTGCATTACCCATGTGCCCTACTACAGATGAAATATTGATAATTTTCCCATATCTACTTTTCATCATACCTCTCAAAACAGACTTACTTAGCTTATAAATAGAGGTTAGATTAGTACTTAAAACACTGTCCCACTCTTCATCTTTCATTCTTACAAGTAAATTATCTTGAGTAATCCCAGCGTTATTGACCAAAATTTGAATCTCACCATACTTATCATTAATAGCTTTATTTAGGTTTGTAATAGAATCATTATTGTTAACGTCTAAGACCATTCCTTCACCTTTTCTTCCTTGCGCAGATAAAGTTTTTGAAATATTAGAGGCTCCATCAACTGATGTAGCGGTGCCTATAACAATTGCACCTTTATCAGATAGCTCAGTTGCAATTGCAATACCAATCCCTCTACTGGCACCTGTCACTAAAACGACTTTATTTTGAATATTCATTTTTTCCTAATCTCTTCTGTGTAATTAACTAATCTCTTTAAAATTTTCAATTGACTCCATTGAATCAATTGAAATATTCTTTGAATCTCTATTATTCCTCTTGCTGAGGCCTGTAAGTACTTTGCCAGGACCAATCTCTAGAAATATATTAAGTTTTTTTTCACTCATAAACTCCATAGATTGTGTCCATCTTACAGGATTGAATAACTGATGAAAAAGTCCATCTTTGATTTTTTGTTCATCATCATAGGGAATTGCCTCAAAATTTTGAACTACAGGAAATATTGGTTTTAAAAACCTAATAGCTGATAAAAATTCTTTGAATTCAATCGCTGCTTCTTTCATCAAGCTGCAATGCGACGGTACACTAACCGGAAGAATAATCGCTCTTTTAGCGCCTGCTTCTTTAAAAATCTCAAGCGAGGTGTCAATTATTATTTTTTCTCCGGCCACTACAACTTGACCCGGAGAATTAAAATTAACTGCCTCTATAACTCCTTTTTCTTCTAAATTATTACAGATATTAATTACTTCACTATCTTTTAAACCTAAAATCGCGGCCATTGCACCCTCATCATTTGGTACAGCGTTTTGCATTAACTCGGCCCTTTTTTTAACAATATGCAGTCCATTCTCAAATGAAAATACTTTTGCTGCCACTAAGGCTGTGAACTCACCAAGGCTATGGCCTGCTGCAAAAGATGGATAGTTAATATTATTCTCCTCAAGCACTCGCCATGTTGCAATACCGGCAGCAAGCATTAAGGGCTGCGTATTGATTGTTTGATTGATATCCGTATTTTCAATATTTACCATATCCCAAAAATTGGTATTTAGGATGTCTGATGCTTCATCAAAGGTTTTTTTAATTAGGGGATTTGAAGTTAAATTTTGCATCATACCTATTGATTGTGAACCTTGTCCTGGAAATAAAGCTACAAAATCAGTCATATCAAATCCTTATTAGTGCTGAGCCCCAGGTAAAACCACCCCCAAATGCTTCCATTAAAATTAAATGTCCTGGTTTTATTTTTTTTTGTTTAATCCCAAAGTCAAGCGCCAAAGGAATTGACGCAGCTGAAGTATTACCTTGTTCATCAATAGTCACAATTAATTTATCCATACTCATATTTAATTTTTTTGCAGTGGCTTCAAGAATACGGATGTTAGCCTGGTGAGGAACAACCCAATCAATATCTTCTTTTGCAAGATTATTAGCATTTAATGTTTCATCAACAATCATATCAAGCGTATTTACAGCCATCTTAAAAACCTGATTGCCTTTCATATCAATAGTATCTTTTAAACTCTGCTGCTCTTTTCTTGGAACATGAAGAAGCTCTTCATATTCTCCTTTTGCATGAATATGAGTAGAAAGAATTCCTTCTTCATTTGACTTTGAGAGGATAACCGCACCTGACCCGTCACCCCATAAAATTGCATTACTTCTATCTGAATAATCAGTAATTGTAGACATAGCGTCTGCCCCTACAACCAATACATTTTTTGCAGACCCTGTCTTGATAAATTTATCAGCCACCGAAAGCGCATAAATAAAACCACTACAGACAGCTTGGATATCGAATGCAGCACATTCATCAATGCCTAATTTTTTTTGTAAAATACAAGCTGTACTTGGAAAAATTTTATCGGGTGTGGTGGTAGCAACTACAATTAAATCAATTTCACTTGATTGTATGTTTGCATCACTAATTGCGATTTTAGCTGCCTCATATGCCAAATCACTTGTAAATTCGTCCTCAGCAACGATATGTCTTTTTTTGATTCCGGTTCTAGTGGTGATCCATTCGTCTGTTGTGTCAAGCGTTGACTCAAGCTCAGCATTAGTTAAAACCTTCTTAGGCAGGTAGCTTCCGCATCCTTTTATTTTTGAATAAATCATTAGATTATTTTATGTTATTGACTCAACTTTAAGTTGCTCTTTAATTTTAGATATTACATCATTTTCTGATTCTGAAATCGTTGTTTCTAAAGCATGTATGAAGGCAAACTCATCTGCTCCCCCATGACTTTTTACCACAATCCCATTAAGTCCAAGGAATGAAGCTCCATTATATCGGCGAGGATCTAATCTTTTTTTAAACCGCTTCAAAACAGGAAGCGCAATTAGTGCTGAAATTTTTGTTAAAAAATTACGTTTAAATTCTAGCGTAAGAAAATTTGCCATCATCTGAGCAAGACCTTCAGTTGTCTTTAATGAAATATTTCCTGTGAAGCCATCACACACAACCACATCAGTAGTTCCCTTAAATATATCATCCCCCTCGACGTTTCCATGGAAGTTTAAATGGCTATTTCTAAATAACTCTGCAGATTTTTTAACCACCTCACTTCCTTTCATCGACTCACTTCCGTTACTTAACAATCCAATTGATGGATTATTTTTTTTATGCAAAACATTTGTCAAAATAGACCCCATAATGCCGAACTGAAGGAGCTGTTCGGGAGTGCAGTCTGCATTAGCTCCTAGATCCAGCATACATGTTGTACCGTTAGCATTAGGTAATTCACTTGATATGGCGGGTCTATCGATGCCCGGCAGCATTCTTAAAACAAAACGGGCAGTTGCCATAAGAGCGCCTGTATTACCTGCACTCACACAAGCATCAACAACACCTTCTTTGACTAAATTAATACTGACTCGCATTGATGAATCTTTCTTATTTTTTAATGCACTTTGAGGAAGCTCATCCATACCAACAATTTGAGTGGCGTTATGAATAGTAATTCTAGGATGGTTTAATGATTTTTTCTTCTTAAGAATTTTGGTAATTTCATCAGCAATACCCACTAAAACTATAGATATATTCTCATACTTTTTTAAAATCTTTAATGATGCTGGAATTGTGACAGAAGGACCAAAATCACCGCCCATCGCATCAACTGAAATTTTATGTTGCATCAGCTAATCGTAGACTGATGCCTACTCGCCTTTTGTCTCGATTACTTTTTTACCTTTATAAAAACCTGATGCGCTGACATGATGTCTTAAATGAGTTTCACCCGTTGTTTTTTCAATCGCTATTGCGGCATTTGATAAACCATCATGAGACCTTCTCATATTTCTTCTTGATGGTGATTTTTTACTTTTTTGAACAGCCATAAAGTACTCCTAATTAAAATAAGCTAATTTTCAAAGCTAAAAAAGTGTTAATAACTTTAAACAAAGCTTTTACTCATAATTCAGCCGAGATTTTATCATAAATTCTTTTTTTTTTGAATAATACCTATTCCCAATTTAATTAAGAAAAGTAGCATTACTAAAGAAGCTTTTTAATCTATCGATCTTAACTCTTATATAAGAGATATATGAATTTTTATAGAAATATAAGATCGATTAATGTAGAGTTGATAAAATATTATTTTCAACATGTTATAATCGGCGGCTAAGATTATGCTATTCAATATACGAATTTCATAAATTTATTAAAAAATCTACCATCAAAGGACTTAATTTTTGATATCAAAAATCCTCATTGCTAACCGTGGCGAAATTGCTGTTCGAATCATTAGGGCTTGTAAAGAAATGGGTATCACAAGTGTAGCTATATACTCCAATGCGGATAGACATGCTTTGCATGTTAAGAAAGCTGATGAATCATATTTTATTGGATCTGACCCCTTATCTGGTTATTTAAATGCTCATTGGATCGCTAATGTTGCCGTTACTGCTGGGTGTGATGGGGTGCATCCTGGATATGGTTTTTTATCAGAGAATTCAAATTTTGCGGCTATTTGTAAAAAAAGAGGATTACATTTCATAGGTCCAAGCTCAGAAGTCATCCAAAAAATGGGAGACAAAATTGAAGCTAGAAAAGCAATGATTAAGGCTGGAGTCCCAGTGATTCCAGGTAGCGAAGGAAATGTAAAAGACCTTGCCGAAGCTGTAAAGATTTCTAAAGATATTGGATTTCCTGTAATGATCAAGGCTACTAACGGTGGTGGTGGCAGAGGTATCCGCAGGTGTGATAATGAGAATGAAGTAGAGTCAAATTATGAGAGGGTCATATCAGAGGCTACAAAGGCATTTGGAAGCCCTGAGGTATTTATTGAGAAATGTGTACTAAACCCTAAACATATTGAGGTACAGATCTTAGCAGACCAGGATAACAATGCTATTCACCTATTTGAACGAGACTGTTCTATACAACGTAGAAATCAAAAATTAATTGAGATAGCCCCCTCACCCCAGCTTAATGAAGAACAAAGAACATACATTGGTGATCTTGCTGTTAAAGCATCCAAAGCTGTAAATTATCAAAATGCAGGTACTGTTGAATTTCTCCTTGATAGCGAAAATAATTTTTACTTTATGGAGATGAATACACGCTTGCAAGTTGAGCATACAATTACAGAAAATATTACTGGCGTTGATATTGTTCAAGAGCAAATTAGGATTGCAAGTGGATTAAGCCTCAGATACAAGCAAGAAGAAATACAACACAGGGGTTACTCTATTGAATTTAGAATTAATGCAGAAGATCCTAAGCAAGAATTCGTGCCATCTTTTGGTAAAATTACGAGATATTACGCAGCTGGTGGCCCTGGGGTAAGAACTGATGCATCAATTTATACAGGTTATATAATTCCACCCTACTATGATTCAATGTGCGCTAAACTCATCATCTGGGCTTTAAATTGGGATGATGCAGTTACAAGAGGCATTCGGGCGCTTGGAGATATTGGTGTATTTGGTGTAAAAACTACTATTCCATATTATGTTGAAATTCTTAAAAATGAAAAATTTATTGGGGCTGACTTCAACACTAGTTTTGTTGAATCAAATCCTGAACTAACTGACTATAATGAGGAGTTGCCCCCTACTGTGATTGCTGCAGCTATTGGGGCGGCAATTGCTGCTCATGAAGGGATTTAAAAAAATATGAAAAAAATAGATATAACAGAGCTTGTTCTCAGAGATGGTCATCAATGCCACATAGCAACAAGATTAAGAACTGAGGATATGCTGCCTATATGCCCACAACTTGATGCTTTGGATTTTTGGTCTATTGAAGCATGGGGTGGTGCAACCTTTGATGCGTGTGTCCGATATTTAAAAGAAGATCCATGGGAGAGATTGCAAAAACTAAGAAAAGCACTTCCCAATAGCCGTATCCAAATGTTACTAAGAGGCCAAAATCTTCTTGGGTATAGACATTACTCAGATGATGTTGTTGATCTTTTTGTAAAAAAATCTGTTGAAAATGGTGTAGATGTATTTAGGATTTTTGATGCTATGAATGACATTAGAAATATTGAAACATCAATCAAAGCAGTTAAGAAGTATAAAAAACATGCTGAGGGAACTCTAAGTTATACAACATCGCCTGTTCATAACAATGAATACTTTTTGGAAATGGCAATAAAATTAGAATCTATGGGTAGCGACACCTTAGCAATAAAAGATATGGCGGGTCTACTCACACCTCAATCTACAAAAGAGCTTGTAACATTACTGACAAAAAACATTAGTATTCCAATTCATGTTCATAGTCATGCTACTGCCGGACTTGCAAGCCTAAACCTAATAGCCGCGGTCGAGGCTGGAGCTACAATTATTGATACTTGTAATTCAAGCTTCTCTGAGGGGGCTAGTCACCCGACGACAGAATCCATAATTGCCGCCCTTCAAAGTATGGGTTATGAGATTAATATTGATATTGCCGCAATAGAATCCATAAGCGAACATCTCCGAGAAGCGCGTAAAAAATATTGGCAATTTGAATCAGATTTTACAGGTGTTGATCCGAGAGTTTTATCAAATCAAGTTCCCGGTGGAATGATTTCTAACTTATCTAATCAATTAAAAGATCAAGACGCGCTCAATAAAATGGATGATGTTTTAAAAGAGATACCCGAGGTAAGGAAGGACTTAGGTTATCCTCCTCTAGTAACGCCAACATCGCAAATTGTTGGTACTCAAGCAGCTTTAAATATTATTACTGGTTCGAGGTACAAAACGGTTACTAATGAGGTTAAAAATTACTTTCTTGGACAATATGGAGCTGCACCAGGTAAGGTGAATGAAGAAATAAAATCTAAGGCTATTGGGGACCAAAAACCAATAACTTGCAGACCTGCAGACAAACTAAAGCCTGAAATTGAAAACCTCAGAGTCAAAGCGGATGAGATTATAAAAAATAATGAGGACCTCCTAACATATGCAATGTTTCCTGATTTAGCGACTTCATTCCTCAAAGAAAGAAACGCAGGCTCACTTGTTCCGGAAGAATTACTAATAAAAAGTGAGGCTAATGATGCGAGTAATCGCTATGCGCCATCTGAGTTTAATATTACGCTTCATGGCGAAACGTATCATATAAATCTAACGGGTTCTGGTAATTCAGGTGATACTGAAAGACCATTCTATGTCTCTGTTGATGGAATATCAGAAGAAGTACTCGTTGAAACTCTGGATCAAGTTATTGTGAGTGAAAGCAATGCAAAAAATCCAGATAATAGTGAAAAAACAAACCAAGGGAAACCATCAAAACATGCACGACCAACGCATGATGGATGCGTCACTACCGCCATGCCCGGAACAATTATTGATATCAAAGTGAAAGTCGGAGACAGCGTAAATGCAGGTGATAGTGTAATTGTTATAGAGGCAATGAAAATGGAGAATGAGATACAGGCCTCAAAATCCGGAATTGTTGTTGCGATTCATGTTGCAAATGGTGACACTGTGTCTCCAAATGAAACACTTATCGAAATACAACCTCAGTAACTAAAATGAAGTTTTTTCTTTATGTGTAAAATAATTCTTGCGTCTTCATCAATCTATCGTCAAGAACTACTTAAAAGGCTCCCTATAAAATTTTCATCAACTTCACCAAATATAAATGAGGCAAGAATACATGACGAGTGTTTTGAAGATCAAGCAAGAAGGCTTTCAAATGAAAAGGCAGAGGCAATTGCAAAAAAAAATCCATCAGCATTTGTAATTGGTTCAGATCAAACAGCAGAATTTAATAATAAAGAGGTAAGAAAACCCCTAAGTATTGAAAAAGCTTTTATTCAATTAAACGAACTCAGTGGTCAAACAATAAATTTTTATTCAGGTGTATGCTTAAAAAATATGCAGAAAAATATTTCTACTGATGCGGTCGTTAAATTTTCAGTAACTTATAAAAAACTTTCTGAAGATCAGATTAAAAATTATCTTAAAATTGAGGATCCCACGCACTGTGTGGGAAGTATTAAATCTGAAGGTCTAGGAATTACCCTATTAGAAGAAATTCGATGCAATGACCCCACTGCTGTTATTGGACTTCCATTAATTGAGCTGTCACAGATGTTTGAAAAATATGGAGTTATTTAATTGGAAGAAGATACTTCAAATCAAGGAGAGTTATTTCTTATACCCGTATCAATTGAACAAGAATTTAATAATGATTTTCTTTTAGAAGAAGACAAAAAAAAATTAAAGAAAGTTAAAAATTTTATTGTTGAAAATCCAAAGACTGCAAGAAAAGCACTTAAAAAACTCAATCTAAATCAAAGCCTCCAAGAGTTAAACATCGTTGAGCATAGCAAAAAATCCTCGTTAGTATCAATAGAAGATTACCTAAAACCAGTCTTTGCTGGCGAGAATCTAGGGTTATTATCAGATTCAGGAACCCCATGTATTGCAGATCCCGGAGCTTTGATAGTCTCTAAAGCTCATGAGCTCAATATTAAGGTAACTCCTTTAGTTGGTCCTTCATCCATTATTTTAAGCTTAATGGCATCAGGATTTAATGGGCAAAACTTCTGCTTTCACGGCTACGTTCCTATTGAAGAAAATGAAAAAGCAGATTTTTTTAAAGAAATTCAAAAAAATATAAAGGCAAAACAGGAAACACAAATTTTTATTGAAACGCCGTATCGAAATAACAAATTATTAACAGATATTTTGAAAATAGATAATGAATCTATAAAGCTTTGTGTGGCAAATAATTTAACTGATACTGACCAAGTAATAGTAAGTAAATCATTAAAGGAGTGGCGTCAGAATAAAATACCTGATCTTTCAAAGAAACTATGCGTTTTTCTTTTAAATTAAATCTTTAACAGGCTTAAAAGTTTTTCTGTAAATCTTATTCACTCCAAATTTTTTAATTAAAGAAACATGTTTTTTTGTTGGATACCCTTTATGGGAATTGAGCTCATATTGAGGAAATAATTCGTGCAAAGATTCCATATATTTATCTCTCTCGACCTTTGCGACAATTGAAGCTGCTGATATTGATGGAATTAATGAATCGCCTTTTATCATTGCAGTAAAATTGTATCCCTCTATTTTAGGTGTGTAAAGTCCGTCAATATAGCATTCAACAGGCTTCTTTTTTAACATAAGTATTGCCCTTTTCATTGCCAGTAATGAAGCATTTAGAATATTTAATTCGTCAATTTCTTCAACACTTGCCGACGCAAAGGTATATTCAAAAGATTTTATTTTTATCTCCTCATATATTTCATCTCTTTTTTTTGGAGAAATTTTCTTTGAATCATCTAGATTTTTTATTTTTATATTATTGTCTAAAATGACTGCTGAAGCAAAAACCGGTCCGCATAAAGGGCCTCTTCCTGCTTCATCCACACCACAAATAAGAGTCATTTAAGGTAAGGCTTTATTATTTTAAAAATTAAAGATGAGGTGTTCTTTTTTAAATCTTTATGAAGCCTATTAAATTTAAACTCAATTTTTTTTAAGTATTTTTTATCATTAATAATTTTACATGCTTTTTCACTTAATAAATTTGGCGTTGCTTTATGTTGTAGCATTTCAGGTACAAAATTTTCATTTAGTAAAATATTTGGCAAGCTAACGTTTGGAATTAAACGTACCATTTTCCAAATAAAATATGAAATCCAAGAGCCCTTATAAATTATAATCATTGGTTTTTTATGTAGTGCAATTTGCAGGGATGCAGTTCCTGAAGCAGCTATAGCGATATTTGAGGAGCTCAGTATTTCGTCAACCTTCCCTTTAATCAGTTTAAGATTTTTAGTAGGATTATTTCTTATCCGACCTTTTATAAAATGCACATTTTTATCATTGGTTGCTGGTATTAAAAATTTAGCATCTGGATGAACTTCTAATAGGTTTTGGGCTGTTTCAAGCAAGGTATCAGTATGTGCTTTTAATTCACCCATCCTACTGCCTGGTAAAAGTGCTATTACGAGTTCCTTGCGTTTAAGCTTTAACATCTTACGGTATTTAAACTTATTTGATTTTAATGGTATTTTATTTGCTAATGGGTGACCAACAAATGTTGTTTGTATTCCGACTTTCTCAAACAATGGTTTTTCATGGGGGAAAATAGAAAATATATGGTCAGTAGATTTTTTTATCTTGTAAACTCTATTTGGCCTCCATGCCCAAACCGATGGAGCAACGTAATGAAAAGTTGTTATGCCACTTTGTTTAAGTTTTTTTTCAACATAAAAATTAAAATCTGGAGCATCAACACCAATGAAAATATCTGGTTTCTCTTTTTTTAAGTATTTTATTAACTTACATCTTAAGAAAATTAACTTAGGAATATTTGGAATTACTTGAAAAACACCATACAAAGAAAGATTTGAGTAGTCGAAAAATGATTCTAGCCCTTCTTGTTTCATTAAGGGTCCACCAATTCCAATAAACTCTATATCACTTTCTTTTGTTCTTATATAGGCCATCAGTTGTGCAGCTATCAGGTCTCCCGAGGGTTCACCTGCTAATATAGCAATTTTAACCACTAGACCTAATAAGCCCTCTTTTCGATCTTTCAATAAAGTCTAAATAAAGCTCTACCTCTTTTGATGATTCCTTTAATTTCATCAGGTCTTTTTTTGCATCATCGATAGAGTTGTCTTTCATATAAATAATCTTGTAACCCTTTTTGATATCAAAAATTGCCTGCGCACTAAACCCCCGCCTTTTTAAGCCTTCAGAATTTATACCATTTGGAAAAGCATTTCCGCCCCTACTCACAGCCCTTACATATGGGGGGACGTCTTGAGAAAGTAAAGTGCCTCCCATTGTGATTGAATGTGCTCCAAGCTTACAAAATTGATGGATACCAGTTAAACCTCCCAAGACAACATAATCATCAATCTCAACATGTCCTGCTAAGCTCACTCCATTTGCCAAAATAGCATTATTTTTAACAACACAATCATGCGCAATATGCACATAAGCCATTATCCAGTTATCATTTCCAACAATTGTTTTTTTATTCCCCTCGGCAGTTCCAGTATTTAGTGTACAGAACTCTCTAATAGTATTTCTGTGACCAATCTCTAAAAACGTTTCTTGGTCTTTATATTTCATATCTTGAGGCTGCTCTCCGATAGAAGAAAAATGATAAATTTTATTTAACTTACCTATTTTAGTAAGTCCAGTAATATTTACATGATTTCCAATTTCAGTACCTTCACCAATCTCAACAGACTTTCCAATCACAGAATAGGCTCCTATCTTGATATTTTTTGCTATTTTTGCCTTCGGATGAACAATGGCGGTTGGATGTATTTCTTGATCAAATTCCATTAAGTTAACTTTCTCTTAGATTTCTTTTAAAATGCATGTGATTTCTGCTTCAGCTACAGTTTTATTTTCTACTAATGCAACTCCCTTGTACTTCCAAAATCCTTTAATTTTTCTTTCTATTGAAACATTCAAATGTAATTGATCCCCAGGGATAACAGGTTTTTTAAACCTTGCATTATCTACTCCTGCAAAATAATAAACTGAATGATCATTCGGCTTATCATTAATTGTTTTAAAAGATAATATTGCTGCTGCTTGAGCCATAGCCTCAACTATTAGAATACCCGGCATAACTGGGTAATGTGGAAAATGTCCTGGAAAGAATGGTTCATTTATTGTTACATTTTTTACAGCCTCAATTTTCTTACCAACCTCATAGGACAATACCTTATCTACGAGAACAAACGGATATCTATGGGGAAGGTGATCTAATATTTCATTGATGTTCATTGAGGTGTCTTGTGTCATTTCATACCTTTTCTAATCATAAATTTTACAGCAAACTTCAACCAATCTTTGTGATTTAAAGGTGGTACCGCCCCTGTAAATCTCTGCCCCTCTTTCTTAATCGACCTTGCTATTGGTGTTGTAGGTGAAATTACCGTCCTATCAGCAATGGAGATATTTGGACCTATTCTGGCACCCCCGCCAATCATACACGCCTTGCCTATCTTTGAGCTTCCTGCAAATCCTGCCATAGCTGCAATGATTGTATTTTCACCTATCACACAATTATGAGCGATATGAACTAAATTATCAATTTTTACGCCTGTCTTTATAATAGTATTATCTATTGCACCACAGTCAATCGTTGTATTGGCACCAATATGAACATTATCTTCAATAATCACCCCCCCTGTTTGTGGAATCTTTGCCCAACTCCCATCGTCATCTGGTGCATAGCCAAATCCGTCGGTCCCGATTCTTGAGCCAGAAAAAAATACACAATTAGCACCTATCTTTACATTACTTTCAATGGTTACATTTGAATGAATAACTGTATTGCTTCCAATTACAACATTATCTCCAACTGTAACATTTGAACCGATTTGAATATCTTTCCCTAATAAGCAATTATCTCCAATTGTTGAGTGCGCTCGAATACTATTATTTTCTTCAGGTTTTGAGTTGTTACCAAAAACAACAGATTCATGGATACTATATTTGCTATTCTCACCAAGCTCATTGAACAAAGTAGCAATCTTAGAAAAAGCTAAGTATGGGTTTTTAACAAGAATATAATCTTTTCCCCAGTACTTTAAATCTTCTTTTTTAATTAAGATAACCTTAGATTTTGTTTCCTTCAACCTTGGAATATAAGAGGAATCAGACAAAAAAGAAATTGAGCTAGCGTTTGCGGAGTCTAGAGATGAAATATTATCTATTGTAATATTGCCTGAGGAAGCCTTACCTCCAACTACCTCAGCCAATTCGGAACACTTAAATTCTTTTAACATTCACCATACTTTTTTTATTTTGTTTTACTTAAAACTTTAATAAGTTTGTCAGTAATATCGATTTCTTTTGAGGCATAAGCCACACCTTGATAAAGAATAAGGTCATACTTATCTGTTTTCGCCATTTCCTCAATTGCTTCATTTATTTTTTGTTGTAATTTCCCAATTTCTTCACGTCTTCTAATGTCTATATCTTCCCTTAACTCTCTTTCAATTCTTTGGATTTCGATTTTTGAGTTTTGAATTTTCTTTTGAGCTTTTTGACGTTCAGTATCTGACATCGTAACACTATTTTTGTTGAAATCTTTTTCTTGTTTCTGAATTGCCTTTACTTTTTTTTGAAGTCCATCCGTTCTGGATTTAAACTCTTTTTCAAGCTTTTTATTACTAGCAGCTGTTTGAGGAGCTTCTTTTAAAATCTTTTCCACTACAACATATCCAATTTTAAATATTTCCATCTCCGCTGAAACTGATAGTGGCAGCAAAAGAAATACACTTAAAAATATTGCTGAGAATTTTTTGATCATGTTATCTAATCCCTTAACTTAAGTTATATTAAAAGTTTGTCCCCATTCCAAACTGGAATGATTCCGTTTCATCCTGGGCGTCATCATTCAATGCCTTAGCAAATGATACATTGATTGGGCCAAATGGTGAAACCCATAAAACAGATAATCCCGCTGAGAATCTCATTTCATCTAATGCGATATTTTCGTCCTCTTCCCAAACGCCGCCACCATCAATAAATGTTTCAAGCCTAACTTGGTCTTTAAACATTCCTCCTGGAAGTGGAAAGAGCATTTTGGTACTCGCTACAATTTTCGTTGTACCTCCCGTCGATACAAAATCATCTTGTGATTCATCATAAAACTGTTTCCCGATTGAGGCAGCTTTATATCCTCTTACAGAATTTGATCCACCTACATAATAATTTTGAAAGAACGGATACGGATCGTCTCCATATGAATGTGCATAACCTAAATCAAGCTTATTGCCCCAAACAAATTTTTCAGTCAGTGGAACATAATCCACAACTTTTGCATTAAATTGGTAATACTGCATGTCAAGCAATGGTAATGTAACTTCACTACCAATATCATATTTATAACCAGATGTTGGATATATGGCACTATCTCTTTTATCAGAGGTGTATCCAAGAGATAACACGGCTTCATTTTGATCACAACCACTGCTATCACCTCCAGAAACATCTTTACAGTAATCTTTGTATCTTTGTGGTGATGAATCAACAAGTGTAATGTCTGACATGTCAAAATCGAAACCAATATTTACTGTATCAAACTCGTTCATTGGAACACCGAAGCCCACCCCTGCTCCGTATGATTTTTTATCGTATTGGCCCGTATCTAAATCTTTTGTATTTGTTTCTCTCATGTAGCCAGTGAGTCTTCTTGATATTCCATCAGGAGTAAAATAAGGATCAATATGGCTTAGACTGTAGACTGTATTGACACTACTTGTATTAATGCTTGCTGAAACTGTATTCCCCGTTCCAAGAAAATTGGCTTGTGTAACGGAAAAGCTTCCTACTAAGCCCTCATCTGAACTTGCACCAGCACCCAGCTTGACTGAGCCTGTATTTTTTTCTTTCACAGCGACTGTTAAATCAACTTGGTCAGAAATACCTGGGACAGAAACTGTTTTAATATCTACCCCTTCAAAATACTGGGTTCTTTTTAATCGCCTAGTCGATTGATCAATTTTTTCTTGGTCATAATAAGAGGATTCGAATTGCCTCATTTCTCTTCTAAGAACTTTATCTTGAGTTCTTTCGTTCCCGATGAAACTTATCCGTCTTACGTAAACCTTTTTTCCAGGCTCAATGAAATAATTGAATCCAACAGTTAAATTATCTTTATCAACATCTGGAATAGGGTTTACATTAGAAAACGCATAACCATAATTACCTAGCTCTTTATTAATTAATTCAGTTGATTGATTTAGTAATTTTCTACTAAACACCTCTCCCTTAATGGTTTTGATATCATTTTGAAAGATTAACTCTTCTTTTAATGGATAATATTTACCACTTATCTTTATATCTCCAAAATTATACTTGTCACCTTCATCTATAATAATTGCAATGTAAACATTTTTTTTGGATTCCGAAATACTTACTGTGGTATTTTCGATATCAAAGTCCAAATATCCTCTGTCCATGTAAAATGATCGTATTTTTTCTAAGTCACCAGTTAAAATTTGGCGAGAATATCTGTCATCTTTATTCCACCATGACAAAAAATTTGTTGGCTTAAGGTCAAGCCGACTCAATAAATCATCTTCTTCAAATTTGGTTATACCAATTATCTTAACCTCTTTAATTCTAGCTGTTGAACCTTCATTTATATAAAAATCTATCGCTATACGATTTCTTTCTTGAGGGGTAACCTTTGTTTCAATGGAGGCTGAATAAAGGCCTAAGTTAAGGTATTGCTTGCTAATTTCAGTTTTAACTCTCTTTAAGGTAGGCTCATTAAATAGCAATCCCTCACCAAAATTCATTTGAAGCATTCCTTCTTTGATCTTGTCAGGTTGTATAGCTTCAGCTCCATGAAAAGTAATAGTTGAGATGATAGGTTTTTCATTAACACTAATGATCACCACACTCCCTTCTAAATCTATACTTATATTTTTAAACTGGCCTGTTTTGTATAGAAGCTGAATAGCCTCACTGAAGTTAGCTTCATTAATTGGAGTGTTTACCTCAAAAGGAATATTGTCAAAAACCAGACCTGGATCAACTCGCTTTAAGCCTTGCACTTTTATGTCAGAGATGTCACTCTCCTCCGCATAGGTCGGCAAAATAACTGAAACAAACAACAGAAAAATTAAAATTATTTTTTTCATTAAAAAATTTTTTTTTAAAACGATATTATATACTGCAAATTAAAAAATCAGAACTAATATTTTCCTTTAAGTCATTGAGAATTAATGAAATTATAAATATTAGAATGTAAATAAAGTGTTTTTAAAAATAGAAGCTTTAGCCATACTAATCTAGAAAAAATAAATAAAACGTATAAAAAACATAAATTTAAATAAGGTCTCAAATAACTTTGGATTAAAATTATTTATTAAGATACTTTATATAATCTTTATAAAATATTGTTTTATAATGTTTTATTTAATATTTTATTAGTTTCATCTCTAGCATAATTATCAAGTTCAAGTATATGTTCAACTGAATTTACATTCATTACTTCAGTCTTTAGTAGCATTTTTTCTATCAATTCTGGAATTTGTATGAAGTTAATTTTTCCGGATAAAAAAGCTTCCACGGCTATTTCATTTGATGCATTTAAGCTAATGCAATGAGCGTCACCCATAGCTAATGCTTGATAGCAGAGATCAAGACAACGAAATTTTTTTAAATCTGGTTTATAAAATTCAAGACTTGATAGCTTGTCAAGCAAAACACCTTCTACACCCGAGGTAATTCTGTTCGGATAACCTAATGCATAAGCTATTGGAACCCTCATATCAGGACTTCCCATCTGACTTAATGAGCTGCCATCAATATATTCAACAAATGAATGAATGATACTTTGTGGATGCATTACAACCTCTATTTTTTTAATACCAAGTCTAAAAAGATGCGAGGCTTCGATTACCTCAAGCCCCTTATTCATCATTGTCGCTGAATCAATTGATATCTTTTTCCCCATTTTCCAATTAGGGTGGTTTAGAGCCTCTTCAACTGTTACTTTCTGTAGGTTCTTGAGACTATGAAATCTAAATGGGCCTCCAGAAGCAGTTAAAATTATTTTTTTAATTTCTTCGGAATCAGAATTCTTAGAAAGAACCTGAAAAATTGCATTGTGTTCACTATCGACAGGAATTAATGTTGAGTTATTTTCTACACAGATTTTATTAATTAATTCACCGGCCATAACCATAGATTCTTTATTAGCTAATAAAATTTGTTTACCGTTTTTTGCTGCTTCAATTGTAGAAATTAAACCTGCGCTTCCAGTAATAGCAGCGACTACAGTTGTAACCTTTTCATGTGAGGCGATGAAAGTATATCCCTCATCGCCATATAGAACTTCAGTTTTTAGCTTTGTGTCTTTTAACTTATCCATCAATATTTTTTTTGAGAATAAGTTCTTAGTTACGATAAAACTCGGTTTAAATTTTATAGCTTGTTCTAAAAGTAAATCATTATTATTAAAGCCACTTAAAGCAAATATTTTAAATTTTTCAGGATGTAGGTCGACAACAGAAAGAGTGCTTCTTCCAATGCTTCCGGTAGAACCTAAAATTGAAATTACCTTCATATTGCTAACATTGATGGTGAAGGATTGTACATAAAGATGTATATCAAATACGATATAGGTATGGTAGGGCAAAAACTATCAAGCCTATCAAGTAATCCACCATGACCGGGGATGATTGATCCGCTATCTTTTACTTTGGCTTGTCTTTTTAAGAATGACTCATAAATATCACCAAAGATACTTAATCCAGTAATAAGTAAAGCAAAAAGAATCATTACAGATAAATCTAAATTGTAACAATAAACCAAAAAAAGAGCTAAAATTATACTACAAGTAAATCCGCCTAATGCCCCTTCAATTGTCTTACCTGGGCTTATATTTTTTGCTAACTTATTCTTTCCAAACTTTTTTCCAACAAAATAAGCCCCAATGTCTGAGACCCAAATTATTACAAAAGGCACCAATAATAAAGTTTTGTTTTGTGTAAACACAACCGAAGTTACTATAACCATAGGAGCAATTAAAAAATATCCATAAAAAATTCTAAACCTTACGTTAGAGGATATTTTTTTGTGCATAATATCTATTGGAGCAAGAGTTAACCAAAAGACTAAGCTGATCAGGCTTATAAAAATTGAGAAGTTAATTAAAAAGATTTTTAAATTGAGAGCTGAGTCATCAAAAAAAAAGGTATCTAAACTAACTGCTGCGTAGAAGAAAATAACTGGAGCAAAAGATAATATCCAATAAATAGCAAGAGATAAACTTTTTAATTTTAAAATTTTAGCTAATTCATAAAATAAAATACAGCTTGCAGCAAAACTAAATAATAGAAAGTATGTTGGATTTTTAGATAAATAAGAGGCTAAAAAAATTAATAATAAAATGGTTGCTGAAAAAATTCTATCCCTTAACATTATGTGCTCTTTGATACCGAACCGAATTTTCTTTCAGTATTTTGAAAAAAATATAAAGCATTTACAAATATCTTTTCGTCAAAATCTGGCCATAGTTTTTTTGAAAAAAACAGCTCAGCATATGCTGATTGCCATAATAAAAAATTACTCATTCTCTGTTGCCCACCTGTACGGATCAACAAATCTACATCAGACTGCCCTTTTGTGTATAAACCACTATTAATGTCTTTCTCAGTAATTTTTTTTATCCTCTTTTTATTGTTATAAAATGTATTTACTGAGTTTACTATATCAAGCCTTCCTCCATAATTTAGCGCTACATTAAGAACTAATCTTTTATTCCTAGATGTTTCTTTCTCAATCTCTTTAATTTTTATTTGAAGGGCTTTTGTCAATAATGATGTATCGCCAATAAACTTTAATTTTATATTATTTGAATGAATTTTTTTTGATTCTTTAGATATTGACTCAGAAAAAAGCTTTAAAAGTCCATCTACTTCTTTAATAGGTCTTTTCCAATTTTCTGTACTAAAAGCGTAAATGGTAAGAGTTTTTACATTGTATTTTATACAATACTCAATAATTTTTCTTACAGATTCAAGTCCCTTGTTGTGACCAACAAGCCTTGGCAAGAACTTCTTTTTTGCCCACCTCCCATTACCATCCATAATAACCGCAATATGATTTGGTATTTTATTTTTTTTAAGTAATTTTTTTTTAAAGAAAAACAGTTTTTATTGCTCTATATCGTTAGTAAATCTTTTTCTTTTACATCTATCATTGAGTCTATTTCAGCGATAAAAGTATCTGTATTTTTTTGAATAATATCTTGAAGTCTTCTTTCCTCATCTTCGCTAATTTCTTTATTTTTAGTTAATTTTTTTAATTCATCATTTGAGTCTCTACGAATATTTCTCACAGAAATTTTACTACTCTCACCCTCCGATTTAACCACCTTGATCAAATCTTTTCTTCTTTCTTCTGTTAAAGGCGGCATTGGTACTCTTATTAAATCCCCAACACCAACAGGATTAAGGCCCAAATCACTTTCTCTAATTACTTTCTCAATTACTGTTGCGAAGTTTTTTTCATACGGTTGAATAGTTAATGTTGATGAATCTGCAACATTTACTGCGGCAACTTGGCTTAACGGGGTTAATGTTCCATAGTAATCAATAGAGATATGATCAAGTAAGCTTACGTTGGCCCTACCTGTTCTTATTTTTGATAAATTATCTTGAAAAGACTCAATCGTCTTTTGCATCTTAACCTTTGAATTAGTTAATAGTTCTTCCATTGTATTTCCTCATCTTTTTTTAATTTAAGGTAACTAACGTTCCCTCCTCAGCCCCATGAATAAAATTTAAAAGCGCATTTTTTTTAAATAAACTTAATACTGCAATAGGCATCCCTTGATCTCTGCATAACGTAAATGCTGTTGAATCCATCACCTTTAATTTTTTACTGATTACTTCATCAAATGTAATTTTTTTAAATAGCTTAGCATCCTTCACTTTTTCTGGGTCATCTGAAAAAATTCCCTCAACTTTGGTTGCCTTTATAACAACTTCAGCATTTAATTCGATAGCTCTTAAGGCTGCTGCCGTATCAGTTGTAAAAAAAGGATTGCCAGTTCCAGCAGCAAAAATCACAACCTTATTATCCTCAATATATCTTATTGCCTTGCCTCTTATATAAGGCTCTACTATTTGCTCGATTTTTATTGCTGACTGAACTCTGCTAATAATACCAATATGTTTCATCGCATCTTGTAAGGCAATTGCATTCATGACAGTAGCAAGCATACCCATGTAGTCTGCAGTTGCACGGTCCATTCCCTTGGATCCAAGCGCTACGCCTCGAAAGATATTTCCCCCGCCAATTACAATCGCTAATTCAACTCCAGAATCCACCATAAGCTTGATTTCACTAACAATTTTGCTAATAGTTTCAGGATTAACACCAAATGAATCGTTTCCCATAAGTGCCTCACCAGACAGCTTTAAGAGAACTCTTTTATATTTTAATTTATTCATAGCTAACCGTTATTCTAGACTGTTTTGCATAAAAAAAAAGGATTGCTTAACAATCCTTTTTTATAGTGACTACAACTTTTTTTATTGTTGTGCGGCTGCAACCTCAGATGCGAAATCAACCTCTTTTTTCTCGATACCTTCACCGACAATAAAAAACTTAAATCCATTTATCGCTGAATTATTATTATCAAGAAGTTGTTCAATTGTTTGTTTTTCATCTTTAACAAACACTTGATTTACCAATGTAATTTCTTTTAAGAATTTATTTACTGTTCCTGTTGCAATTTTTTCAAGCATCTCTTCAGGCTTACCAGCTTCCTTAGCTTTCTCAATCGCCACCCTTCTTTCAGCATCAATTAATTCCTGTGACACACCACTTTGATCAAGAGCTTTAGGTTTAGTGGCAGCAATATGCATAGCTATATCCTTACCTAAGACCTCATCAGAAGATTTGATATCAACAATAACTCCTACTCTTCCTCCGTGGTTATATGAAAAAAGATTATCCTTAGCGATTATCTTTTCTACCCTTCTGATTGTGATATTTTCACCAATTTTACCAATCAACTGAGTCCTTATCTCTTCAACAGTTTTACCGTCAATTGATAAATTAGATAGCTGCTCAACATCACTTACATCATTTTCAACAGTTGCCTTTGTAATTTCTTTAACGAATGTAACAAATTCATCATTTTTTGAACAGAAATCAGTTTCTGAGTTAACCTCAACAAGCGCTCCCTTTTTTTTATCATCTTTAATGAAGCAGGCAACAAGACCTTCTGCTGCTACTCTCGTTGATGCTTTTGAGGCTTTGTTTCCGAAACGAACTCTCAGTATCTCTTCTGCACGAGAAGCATCACCATCCGCCTCGCTCAGTGCTTTTTTACAATCCATCATCGGTGCATCAGTTTTAGCTCTTAAGCTCATTACCATTTTTGCTGTGATTTCAGCCATACTTTATAAACTCCTAATAATTTGTTATTCGCTATCTTTTTCGGTTTTAGGTTCAACTTTTTCAGCGTCTTCTTCTTTAACCATTTTTGCTAATTCATCAATGGCATTTTTCTTCCCTTCAAGAACCGCATCTGCAATGCCTCTTGCATAGAGTCTAATTGCTCTGCTTGAGTCATCATTACCTGGAATTACATAAGCAATATCATCAATTGAATTGTTTGTATCTACTACACCCATGATAGGTATGCCTAGTTTAGTTGCCTCAACAACTGCACCACTCTCGTAACCCACATCAATCACAAATATTGCATCCGGAAGTGAGTTCATATTTTTTATGCCACCGATTGATCTCTCTAATTTGTCATATTCTTTTTTAATTCCTAAAGCCTCTTTCTTGGTGATTTTATCAACACTACCGTCTTCTAGGCTAAGTTGCAGTTCATTGAGGCGCTTAATTGATTGCTTAACTGTTTTGAAGTTAGTAAGCATTCCCCCAAGCCATCGATGGTTGACATATGCACAGTCAGCTCTGATAGCCTCTTCTTTAATGATTTCTCTTGCTTGTCTTTTTGTTGCAACAAAAAGAATTCGCCCTTTGTTTGCTGATAATGTTTTTACATATTTCATCGTCTCCTCAAACATTGGAAGAGTTTTTTCAAGATTGATTATATGAATTTTGTTTCTGTCACCAAAAATATATGGTGCCATTTTTGGATCCCAGTATCTAGTCTGGTGTCCAAAGTGAACGCCAGCTTCAAGCATTTGTCTCATCGTAACAGACATAATTTTCTCCTTTAAGGGTTATTACTTCACTAAGTTTAAAAATGCTAAGCACCCTTAAAAAAACTTAGTGGAAATTTTAAAAATAAAACGACGACATGATAACATATTTCAACGATTTAAAAATACAATTCAAAGAATTACAAATATGCCAATTACCATAAATAATCAAGAAGATATAAAAAAAATGCGGATAGCTGGCAAACTAGCTTCTGAAGTTCTTGACTTTATTACGCCATTTATAAAACCAGGTATTACAACAGAAAAAATTGATAGTCTCTGCCATGACTTTATGACAATAGAGCAAGGAACTATCCCTGCCCCTCTCAACTATGCGCCGCCTGGCCACATGCCATTCCCAAAATCAATTTGTACATCGGTAAACAATCAAATATGCCATGGAATTCCTGGCGAAAAAATATTAAAAAAAGGTGATGTGGTAAATATTGATATCACTGTTATAAAAGACGATTATCACGGAGATACAAGTCGTATGTTTTTTGTTGGAGAACCTTCAATTCAAGCAAAAAGACTTTGCGAAGTCACTTATCAGTCTATGTGGCTCGGTATAAGAGAGGTTAAAGCGGGTGCTTATCTTGGTGATATTGGTCATGCAATTCAAAGTTATGCAGAATCAAAGTCTTACAGTGTGGTTAGGGAATTCTGTGGTCATGGCATTGGAAAGGTATTTCATGATGAACCACAAGTCCTTCATTACGGCACTCCAGGTGATGGCCTTAAGCTAGAGGCTGGCATGATTTTTACAATCGAACCCATGATAAATGCAGGAAAAAAAGATATCAAAGTCTTACCAGACAACTGGACAGTTGTAACTAAGGATAGAAGTCTATCAGCTCAATGGGAACATACCATATTAGTCACAAGTGAAGGTTATGAGGTGCTGACAGTATCAAAAGACACGCCAACACCCTTTTTAGATTAAAATTTACGTCATGCCTTCCTATACTGTAGCTACTGAGAAAAAAAGTTATCAAAAAAAATTTCAAGATCTTTGTGATCAATTCATAAAAAAAAATAATAGTTTACTATTCTTAAAAAAACATACTGAAATTGTTGATAATCTGCTCATTAAGTTATGGACAGATAGTAATGTTTCTGAAAAAAATACGCTCATTGCTGTAGGCGGGTATGGCAGGAATGAGTTATTTCCCTATTCAGATGTTGACATACTGGTCCTTACAAGTGAAAAAAGTATAGAAAATGATGAAAATATTAGTCAATTCATCACGAAGTGTTGGGATATTGGTTTGAAAATTGGTCATAGCGTTAGAAATCTAGCAGAGGTTAAGGAGGAATTTAATGCTGATATCTCAACAGCTACCAACCTCCTTGAAGCTCGTATTATATATGGAAGTAGTGAGCTACATCTAAAATTCAATTCAACAATTAATAAAATAATCAATATCAAAAAGTTCTTTAAAGAAAAAATAACCGAGCAAACAATTCGTCATCGTAAATACAGAGATTCAGCATACCAACTAGAGCCAAATATTAAAGAAAGTCCCGGGGGTCTGAGGGATTTACAAATGATACTGTGGATTGCCGCAAGTCAAAATAAAGGTAAATCCTTTGAAGAATTAAAGCAAAAAGGGATTTTATCTGACGATCAATATAAAAAAATTAGATTAACCGCCAACAAGGTAAATAAGTACCGAATTCTCCTCCATATTTTATCTAAATCCACTGACGATAGGCTCACATTTGATGTTCAAGCTAGGCTATCCAAAGCATTGGGATACCAGGCAAAGAATAATAAGAAATCTAGTGAAGTTTTAATGAAAAATTTTTATAAATCAGTAAATTATATAATATTACTAAACGAAATTCTACTTAAGAAACTTGACCCAAATATTTCAAAATCTGTTCAAATTAACAACCAATTTCCTTTTATCCTTTCAAATCATCTAATCGATATAGATAGAGAACATATTCCAATGATGGGTAAATATGTTTTTGAGCCCTTCATCCTCCTCCAAAAAACAAAAAAGGCGCAAGGGTTTGGGGCGAATCTTTTAGAGGCTTTGAATAACATCGGACCGACAATAAATGAAAAATTTAGAACCAATAAAATAAATCAATCTAAATTTATCGAAGTTATTTCAGGCAATGATAAAGTTAACCGATCATTACGCTTAATGAATAAATGTAATATTTTAGGGAACTTCATACCCGCATTTGGGAGAGTGGTTGCACAAATGCAGCACGATCTCTTCCATATTTATACGGTAGATGAGCACACCTTAAATGTTATTGAGAATATCAGACGTTTTAGTAAGGCAAGCTTGAAGTATGAATTCCCTGAATGCCATGAAATATTTCTTAAATTTAAAAAACCATATCTATTGTACTTGGCTGCTATTTTTCATGATATCGCAAAAGGTCGAGGTGGTGATCATTCTGAGCTTGGCTTTGTCGTAGCGATAAAATTTTGTAAAAAAATGTGTCTACCAGACAAGGAAGCTCATTTAATCGCATGGCTTGTTAAATCTCACTTAAAAATGTCTCAAATTGCACAAAAAAGTGATATCTCCGACCCCCAGGTAATTCATGAGTTTAAAGATTTAGTGGGATCGCAAACTTATCTTGATGCGCTATATCTCCTGACAGTGGCGGATATAAGAGGGACAAGTCCGCATGTATGGAACCAATGGAAAGCAAGCCTACTTTACGACTTATACGCATCAACAACAAAATTATTAAGTGAGCAACATAAGTCGCCAATTGATATGGTGAATGATCGAAAAAAAGAAGTTGCTAAAATTCTCTCTCAATATTCAATCAAAAAGAACCACTACGATGAATTTTGGCAGAAACTTGATCTTAATTACTTCATGCGTTTCGATGCCAACGAAATAGCCTGGCAAACACGATTACTTATGCCACACACGCATTCAGATAAACCAATAGTAAGAATTCATCATCATAAAGGGAGCTTTATTGAGGTT
>Ga0206126_10001152_pt1 | contig 32799 bp, 34 predicted proteins | sample Helgoland_Spring_5_FD_148621 | JGI IMG/M metagenome (GOLD analysis project Ga0206126, IMG submission 148621) | Pelagic subsurface seawater microbial communities from Kabeltonne, Helgoland, North Sea - Helgoland_Spring_Bloom_20160412_1 | ecosystem: Environmental > Aquatic > Marine > Epipelagic ...
GTACCCAGAAGACATCCGCCGGATCATCTACACCACCAACGCGGTCGAGGCTGTTCATCGCCAGTTCCGTAAATTAACCAAAACCAAAGGCGGCTTTCCTAATGAAGATAGCCTGCTGAAACTACTGCGTAATTCATCTGTCCGAAATTACCGTAGAGCGCGCAAGATGATGTATTGATAATGCGCCCGTAAGCCTGGGCTTGCAGATGAGGCCAGGCGGCATGAGTCACTTTAAAGGCGCCCAAAGTATGTACTCGGTACACCAGATCCCACTCAGCTTCGGTCATTTTGGCGAAGCTTTTATCACGTAAAATACCGGCATTGTTGACGATAATGTCCACTCGCCCAAAATGGTCCATGGCACTTTCTATAATGCGATCGCCCTGCTCTACGGAATCTGCATTAGCGATGGCTTCGCCACCCAAGGCTTTGATTTCTTCGACAACGGCATCCGCGGAAGCCAAATCATTTATCACTACTTTAGCGCCACGTTGCGCGAACTGCAGTGCATGTTGTCGGCCTAAACCAGACCCTGCACCAGTAATCACAGCGACGCGGCCCTCAAAATTAAATTTCATCAGCACAGCCTTGGTTAAATAATCCTATATTGACGGCCAACTCTATCAGGCCAAACCCTACCCGAGAATGATCGTATCGATCAATACGGCATGACCATTTCGACCAAACAGAAAGATATAGTGATAGCTGTTGAGTATTTAAAACGCTCGACTAAGAAACGCTCCGGCTTAGAAAACCAAGCAGCGGTGCGGCATCAAGTACTGAGAGATATTTTTCAAACAACTAATAGAGGGCGAGATTTTGTTGTAACGCCTCCATTGACGGAAGGCAGTGGCAGTGTTCAAGGGGATTCTTAGTATTTTATAAAGTGTGCTCATTCGATGTAATAAGAGTGCGACATCATAACTGGTGCTGAAACATAACAAACCCTATAGCGCACAGAGGGGAAGAAGACACTTCAGGAATGATCAGGTCACCACACGCGGCGAACTATCACTAACATCAGAGTCAACCAGAATATAGCGGCTGGCCTACTGAAATTCTAAGGTGAGTATTCTCAGAATTTAATCCTCAAAATCGACCCTGTAAAAATGGTGATTTATCGGTTAGATCGCTCACTTGCATATTGATCTTTATCTCCGCTATTACTAGATCTTTTATCGCTATGCCTAACCCGCCTTAGCATAGCGACAAATTATCTCAATAAAATCCGCGCCATATTTTTCCAACTTGCTGTCACCCACTCCGGTGAGGGTCAATAACTCCGACCCCGACATAGGCATCACATCCAACATCTCTTTCAATGTCGCATCATGGAAGATCACATAAGGCGGCACATTGTGCTCTTCAGCCAGATACTTGCGGCACTCCCGCAACTCTTCCCACAGCTCCTGGTCTTCCGGTGCAATCTGCACTTTGGCCGCGGACTTTTTGCCGCCACCTTTAGAGCCGCCTTTTAAGGACGGCGCCTTAACTTCTTCTTTGCGCAGATGCAGCTCTTGCTCGCCCTTCAATACAGGCCGACAGAGATCAGTGAGCTGCAGGGCACTATAACCCTCGAGATCCACCCGCAAAAACCCACGCACCACCAGCTGGCGAATCACCGAGCGCCACTGGGCTTCATGGGTGTCACTGCCAATACCAAAGGTGCTCAGCTGCTGATGACCATGCTGCAATACCTTCTCATTCTCTTTGCCCTGCAATACATCCATCACATGCACCAAACCAAAGCGCTGCCCGGTGCGATAGACACAGGACAGCACCTTCTGAGCGGCTTCGGTGCCATCCCAGGTCTCAGGGGGCATCTGACAGTTATCGCAGTTGCCGCATTGATTGGGGGCTTCGTCGGCGAAGTAACTGAGCAGCACTTTGCGGCGACAGCTAGTGACTTCACAAAGGCCCAACATAGCGTCGAGTTTATGACGCTCGGCGCGTTTAAATTGTTCTGAGCCATCGGATCCCTGAGCCATCTGCTGCAGGCGCACCACATCTTGCAGACCATAGACCATCCAGGCATCGGCGGGCTGGCCGTCGCGCCCGGCTCGACCGGTTTCCTGATAATAGGCTTCAATACTTTTCGGTAAATCCAGATGGGCGACAAAGCGCACATCCGGTTTATCTATGCCCATACCAAAGGCGATGGTGGCGACAATAATCACCCCATCTTCCCGGAGAAATCGATTTTGATGAGTCTGCCTTAACTGCGAAGGCAGGCCGGCATGATAGGGCAAGGCTTTATAGCCCTGCTGGCTCAGCCACGCTGCGGTATCTTCAACCTTTTTCCGCGACAGGCAGTAGACAATCCCAGCTTCGCTTTTACGCTGCTGTAAAAAGGCTAGCAGCTGCTTTTTCGGGGTCGTTTTGTTGGCGATGGCGTAGCGAATATTGGGCCGGTCAAAACCGCTGATATAGGCCTTGGCGCCGTCCAGTGAGAGTCGTTCAATAATCTCTTTACGGGTGCGAATATCCGCGGTAGCGGTGAGCGCTATACGGGGTATGGCCGAGAAACGCTCGGCAAGCAAACTTAGGGCAAGATAGTCGGATCTAAAGTCATGGCCCCACTGAGACACACAGTGGGCTTCATCAATAGCAAACAGCGCCAGCCTGCAGCGTCCCAACATATCCAACACATAGGGCTGGATAAGCCTTTCTGGGGCTATATAGAGTAGATCCAACTGCCCTGCCATCAACTGCTGCTCTATATCATTCTGTTCGCTGCGGGACAGGCTGGAGTTTAAGAACGCCGCTTTAACCCCAAGCTGCTGCATGGCACCCACCTGATCCTGCATCAGGGCGATTAGAGGGGAAATAATAACCCCGACGCCGTCGCGCAGTAACGAAGGGATTTGATAACAGAGGGACTTACCGCCACCGGTGGGCATTAAAACCAGCGCGTTATTGCCTTCAGCAACATGCTCGATAATATCCGCTTGATGACCGCGAAAGCTGTCATAGCCATACAGGCTGTTTAAAATCTCTAGTGCTTTTTGCGCCATGTTGCTCTTAATTAGTTAAGGTTGAAGCGGAGAATAATGACAGCTGCCACTTGGGCAGGTGATAACGGGCATGATTGTATAGCGCCAGCCACTTGGTGGCCAACCATTACGCGAGCAGGTTGTTGAACAATCGACAAAAAGGTAGGTAAAAAAGCAGGTGAAAGAATGTACATAAAAAAGGGCCTGCAATTGCAGACCCTTTTCGTGTAAACAGCAAACTATCAAGCCATAGACAGGATAACCTTACCCTTGGCGCGTCGCTCAGATATAGAGGCAAAAGCCTCTTGGTAATCAGCTAGCGGATAGACCTCGGTAACCAATGGTGAGAACTGGCCGCCGTCGATCATGGCAATCAGTTCATCAAAGTTATTCCGTGACTCAAGGGGGAATCTCGCCGCCCAAGAACCCCAGAAAACGCCGACTAAAGAAGCGCCCTTTAACAAACAAAGATTAAGCGGGATCTTAGGAATCGGGCCAGAGGCAAAACCAATCACTAAGAAACGACCGTCCCAGGCAATGGCTCTAAAGGCCTGCTCCGAGAAATCACCGCCAACGGGATCATAGATAACATCCGCACCCTTGCCACCGGTGATTTCTTTAACTTTATCTTTGAGGTTTTCGGTAGAGTAGTTAATGCGTAAATCAGCCCCTGCTTCACAGGCAAAATCTAGCTTCTCTTCTGTAGAGGCGGCTGCAATAACCGTTGCACCCATAGCTTTAGCGATTTGAATAGTCGCAATACCGACACCGCCAGCAGCACCCAGCACCAGCAATGTTTCACCGGGCTGAATTTTTGCCTGCTGTTTTAAAGCGTAGTAAGAGGTGCCATAGGTAATCGCAAAACCGGCCGCCTGCTCAAATGACATGGTCTCGCCCATAGAAAAAGCGCCGTGCTCAGAACCCACACACTGCTCGGCAAAACCACCGATCTGGATGGTTGAAATAACCTTATCACCGACTTTGCGGCTGGTTACGCCTTCGCCTACAGCAGTGACAATACCCGCTACTTCACCACCGGGAACAAAGGGAAGCTCCGGTTTAAATTGATACTTGCCCTGCACGGTTAAGACATCGGGAAAGTTAACCCCGGCAGCTTTGATATCAACCAGAATCTCGCCTTTACCTGGGGTAGGTACTGGGCGCTCTTCGAGGGCCAAATTTTCAGTGGGTCCAAATTCATTACAAACTAATGCTTTCATAATTCTGTCCTGCTTAATTTATTATTATTTTTCAGCCAGATAATCGACGGCTTTTGCAATAAACTTATTGGTCTGCTGGAAACCGCCTACTAGAACTTGCTGATCATCAGCATTGTCGATGGCTTCGATTTGCGCACGGACATTCTCTGGTGTTTGCAGTTCTGGTGGCAGATAAATACCCTGGGTCTCATAGATCTGCGTGCGAGCATAACCACCAGCACCGGCACATAAAATCGAGCGGTTGGGTGCATCGGCATCGCAGAGAGTCAACAGACCCGCGGTGACCGACTCTACAGTCATAAGCTCAGAATGCTCTTCGGTGATCAGTCCCTCGAGCATTCGAGTACCGGCAGTAGGAGATAGGCAATTGACCTTCACATTGTACTTATCACCCTCTATACAGAGAGTATTCATCAAACCCACTACGGCCATTTTTGCTGCACCATAGTTTGCCTGACCGAAGTTTCCGTACATGCCGCTAGAGGACGTGGTCATGACAATACGACCGTAACCCTGCTCGCGCATCAGTGCCCAAACCGCTTTTGAACAGTTGGCTGAGCCCATCAAATGAACATCCACAACCAGCTGGAAATCGTCCATACCCATTTTGACAAAACTTTTGTCCCGCAGGATACCGGCGTTGTTGACCAAGATATCGACTCGGCCCCACTTCTCGACAGCCTGGGCAACCATGGCTTCCACTTCATCCATTTTTGCCACATTGGCACCATTGGCAATTGCTTCGCCGCCAGCTGCTTCAATCATGGCAACGGTTTCCAGTGCCGCAGCACTAGAAACGCCATCACCATTCACCGAACCACCGAGATCGTTAACCACGACCTTGGCGCCACGTGCAGCCAGTGCCAAGGCGTGGGAACGGCCTAAGCCATTCCCCGAACCTGTGACTATGGCAACCTGATCGTCATATCTAATCGTCATGCTATTTCCTTACATATACTGTTTGATTTCGCGGCGACCAATGACCATACGGTGCACTGCATCAGGGCCATCGGCGAAGCGCAATGTGCGCTGACCGCCATACCAGATCGCCAGAGGCGTATCCTGAGAGAGACCTAATCCACCGTGCATCTGCATGGCTTCATCGAGAATTTTAAGTGCCATATTCGGTGCGGCGACTTTAATCATTGAGATAAACGGCTGTGCCGCGTCGGTGCCGACATTGTCCATCAGCCAAGCAGCTTTCAGACACAGCAGTCGAGTCATTTCAATATCAATACGGGCCTGAGCAATAATATCCACATTGCCGCCCAACTTGGCCAGCGGACGACCGAAGGCCTCACGCTCTAATGAACGCTCAATCATCAACTTCAGTGCAGCTTCAGCCATGCCAATAGAGCGCATGCAGTGGTGAATACGGCCAGGCCCTAAACGCCCCTGAGCCACTTCAAATCCACGGCCTTCGCCGAGAATCATATTTTCTTTAGGCACGCGCACATCGGTAAAGCGCATATGCATATGGCCGTGGGGTGCATCATCTATATTGAAGATTTGCATCGGGCGCAGATTCTTTACCCCAGGGGTATCAAAGGGCACCAACACTTGAGAATGACGTGAATGGCGTGGCGCATCAGGGTTGGTGTTAACCATAACGATCATAATTTTACAGCGCGGATCACCGGCACCAGAGATCCAAATCTTCTCACCGTTAAGTACCCACTCATCGCCATCGGCAACACAGCTCATGGCAATATTGGTGGCGTCAGATGAAGCGACCTGAGGCTCAGTCATGGCATAGGCAGAGCGAATTTCACCGGCCAACAGCGGCTTCAACCAGGTTTCTTTCTGCTCTTCGTTACAATAGCGAGCCAACACTTCCATATTGCCCGTATCCGGCGCGGCGCAGTTAAACACTTCAGGTGCCAGGTGTGAACGACCGGTTTGCTCTGCAATATAAGCGTATTCAACGGTATTTAGACCATGACCGCCTTCGAAATGGGTGAGAAAGAAATTCCACAGATTTTTTGCTTTGGCTTTTGATTTTAAGCTTTCGAGAATTTCAGTCTGACGCTCGGTATAAGTCCAGCGATCGCCTTTCTCTACTTCAGCGTGATATTCCTGCTCGAGGGGCAAAATTTCTAGATCAATAAACTGGGTTACTTCTTCCAGAATTGGTTTGAGCTTGTCACTAATACCTAAATCCATCGTCTCTATCCTTCTTATTATTTTGGTGATTTTTATTCTGACAACATTCTAATACAGCCAGAAGGGAAAGCGGGGCATCATTGCTGATAAGCCCCTAATAACTGTTATTTGCTTAACTTAGTAACCGCACAGCAGTGCAAAACGGTCGGTATGGTAACTGTTGTCACCAAACATGATCTGCGCTGGCCGTGCACGCTTCATAAAGAAGCCAATTTCATATTCATCGGTCATGCCAATACCGGCATGCATCTGAACCGCTTCATTAGTGGACAACTCAGTCACTTGGCAGAGCTTGGCTTTGGCTACGCTAGCCAGAACCGGCGCCTTAGCATCGCCTTCATCCATTGCTTGCAGCGCTTTTAATACCACTGATTTGCACAGCTCAATCTGACTCCACCAATCCGCAGCGCGGTGCTGCAGTGCCTGGAATGAACCAATCAGCACACCAAACTGCTTGCGCTCTTTTAGGTATTGCAGAGTGCGATCAAAGCTTTCCTGACAGATACCCAACATCTCAGCCGCCAGATAGACATTGCCCGCATCCAGTGTTCCAGAGAGTGCCTTAAAGCCCTTGCCCTCTTCACCTAAGAGCGCAGTTTCAGCCACTTCAACATTGGTGAAAGTGATATTGGCGTAGTTACGTGTATCGGCCATTTCAGTGCGCTCAACCTCAACACCAGCGGCGCTGCGATCCACAACAAATAGACTTATGCCCTTTGTCTCACCTGCTTCACCGGCAGTGCGCGCCGCGACAATTAACTTGTCCGCGGTGCTGCCATCGGCAACAAAACGCTTGGCGCCATTTAACACATAGCTGCCATTTTGCTTTACTGCGCTCATGGTGATTTGCGTCGGGGCGTGATGAATTTTCTCATCAACCGCTAGTGCAGTGGTTATTTCGCCACCAGCAATGGCGCCGAGCAACTCTGCTTTCTGTTCTTCGCTGCCGGCAAGATTAATCGCCGTTACGCCGAGCACGGCAGTAGCAAAAAGCGGTGACGCAGTAAGTGTGCGTCCACTTTGCTCAACAATTTGGCCCATACCCACATGACCAAAATCTAATCCGCCATAGGCTTCGGGAACCAAAATAGCCGCCCAACCCATATTCGCCATCTGTGCCCAGAGATTCTCTCCATAACCAGTTTGGCTGCCAGCATCGCGCTGCTTGCGCAGCTCCGCTACTGGTGCAAACTCAGCGAGAAAACCCTGCGCTGACTCTTTGAGCATCTGTTGCTCTTCGTTTAATACTAATGCCATGATTCTGTCCCTTTAAATTCTTTTAATGCTCTCAAAGCCGATTAGCCAAGGCCGAGGATATTTTTCGCGATAACGTTTAACTGAACCTCTGAGGTGCCGCCTTCGATTGAGTTGCCCTTGGTGCGCAACCAGGTGCGCGGCAACCAGCCATCATTTGAGGCTTCACCATTCCAAACCATGCCATCGCTGCCATTGATCTTGAGCAGTGTTTCAAAGCGACGTTTGTTCAACTCAGTACCAAAGTACTTGAGCATCGCCGAAGTAGCACCCACACCCTGACCGGATTTAACCTCATCGGTTACACGCTCTGCTGTCAGAGCAAAACAGGCGCCGTCAATTTCCCAGGCCGCCACTTCGGCGCGCAGAATGGGGTTGTTCATGCGGCCCTGTTCTAGACCCAACACTTGGGAAGCATGTTGGCCGAGGCTTTCACCGCCCACTTCAGCCATACCCATGCCACCAATCATTTCACGCTCATGGGTGAGCAGATATTTGGCGATAGTCCAACCATGATTTATATCACCCACCACCTGATCTTTTTCAACACGCACATCGTCGAGGAAAGTTTCACAGAAGGGTGAGCTACCGGAAATAAGCTTGATCGGCTTCGGCGTCACACCAGGTGTTTCCATGTCGAAGAGCACCAGACTGATACCCATTTGCTTCTTGGCTTCAGTGTCGGTGCGCAGCAGGCAGAACATCCAGTCGGCTTTGTCGCCATAGGAGGTCCAGACTTTTTGACCATTGGCGATAAAGTGATCGCCCATATCTTCACCCTTGGATTGCAGACCGGCCAAATCTGAACCAGCACCTGGCTCGGAATAACCCTGACACCAGCGAATCTCACCGCGAACAATCGGCGGCAGATGCTGTTGCTTGAGCGCTTCAGAGCCAAACTTAAGCAGTGCAGGACCAATCATCCAGATACCAAAGCTGTCCAGTGGTGATCGAGCATTAATCATTGCCAGCTCTTCTTTCAGCACTTTGTGCTGGCCTTTATCGAGTCCGCCACCACCGTATTCCGTGGGCCAATCTGGCGCGGTCCAGCCTTTAGCGGCCATGCGCTCCATCCACAACTGCTGGTCTTCACTGGCAAACTGGTAGTTGCGACCACCCCAACAGGCATCATCGCCACCGCTGGTGGGCTGGCGCATTGATACCGGGCAGTTCTGCTCTAGCCAGTCCCGAGTTTCGTGCCTAAAAGCTTGTAAATCACTCACATTAGTCTCCTGCTGAGTCACACAAATAGAAAGTGTTAAAAAAGCGACTGCCAAGATAGCAATCACTGAGTATTTTTGATGCATTGAACTTACAGTATGTTATTGTGACTTTCAAGTATTTGCAGCTTATAGCCTGTATTTTAAGTACCACTGGTCGTTATTTGAACTAGCAATACAGACTGCTAACAACCATCATGTAGGTCGAGAAAAAAACTACCATAATAAGCCGCTAAAGCCGAAAGCCTTAAGTGGCAACGCTAAATTAACAGGGGGAAATCATGAGCCAAGATAACAAGAGCATCGTTTTAGCCAGCCGCCCAGTAGGACAGCCCACAGCCGATAACTTCCGACTGGAGACCACTGCCATCGCGCCAATCACTGAAGGCCAGATACTGATCAAGACCCTCTATCTATCTCTCGACCCCTATATGCGTGGCCGCATGAGTGCAGCCAAATCCTACGCTGACCCAGTGGCCATTGGCGAAGTGATGACGGCAGAAAGCGCCGGCATAGTCGTGGAATCCAAATCCGCACTTTATGCCGTGGGCGATCATGTGTGCAGTCGCTCTGGTTGGCAGGAATACTTTGTCAGCGAAGAAAAAGATCCCATGACCTACAAGGTCGATGCCTCCAAAGTTCCACTCTCCGCCTATCTGGGTGTCTGTGGCATGCCAGGCCGCACCGCTTACTTTGGCCTAAAGACCCAGGGCAAACCTCAAGCCGGCGAGACCCTAGTGGTTTCCGCCGCCTCTGGTGCTGTGGGTTCAGCAGTGGGCCAGATCGGCAAAAAGCTCGGCCTCCATGTGGTGGGCGTAGCCGGTGGCCCGGGCAAATGTGCCTATGTAAAAGATCAGCTGGGTTTTGATCAGGTGGTCGATTACAAAGCTGGCAACCTGGATGCGGATCTCGCCGCTGCCTGCCCCAATGGTATTGATATCTATTTTGAATCCGTCGGTGGTGCCTTAACCGAAGCCGTTGCCAAGCAGTTAAATGCCGGTGCACGAGTGCCCATCTGCGGCTATATCTCCAACTACAATTCTACTGATATCAGCAAAGAGCGCACGCCGTTTCATATCTTCGGTGAGCTGGAAACACCACCGGCGCACAAATTCTTTTTGGTCTTTGACTACGTCGATGATTACCCAGAGGCCAACAGTGCACTGACTGACTGGGTTGCCAATGGTGAACTGAAATATCAGGAGACCATGGTTGAAGGTCTAGAGAGAGCACCGGAGTATTTCTCCTGGCTGTTTAGCGGCAAAAACTTTGGCAAGCTAGTGGTAAAGATTGCCGATCAATAATCATTATTATAAACCCTGTTTTAAAGGAATAAAGGCTGCATGAGCGAAGCACTGCAACAACTACTGGATATTCTCGAGCTGGAAAAAATTGACGAGACTATTTATCGCGGCGTGACACCGCAAACCACTAACAAGCGGGTCTTCGGTGGCCAGGTTTTTGCTCAGGCTATGCGTGCCGCTCAGGACACCGTGCCGGAGGATCGCATGGTGCACTCCCAGCACGGCTACTTCTTGCGCCCTGGTGATCCCAGTGTGCCGATTTTGTATCAGGTGGATGGCATTCGCGATGGCGGTTCTTTTACCACTCGCAGAGTGGTTGCCTCCCAGCGTGGCAAGGCTATTTTTAGTACCGAACTGTCATTTCAGGTGGTTGAACCAGGCCTGTCCCATCAGGCAGATATGCCGGACTGTGTTGGACCTGAGGGTCTTGAAGATGACAATGTGCGCTGGGCCAAGCTGAGAGAGGCGCTGGCTGACAAAGCCCAAACTGGCGCCATAGCCCATCGCCCGGCATTGCGGCCAATAGAAATGCGCACAGTCAATCCAGTGGATCTTGCCAATCCAACAGTCCATCCGGCTGAACAATTTGTCTGGGTTAAAGCTGCGGGATCACTCTCTGAAAAAGCTCAGAACCCCGGTCTTCAGCGTGCCATTTTGGCCTATGCCTCAGACTTCAGTTTAATGGGAACCTCACTGCTGCCCCATGCAATTAATTTTATGAACAGCAAACTACAGGCGGCATCCCTGGATCACTGCATCTGGTTTCACGATGAATTTAAAGTGGATGAATGGATGCTCTACTGCATGGACAGTCCGCGCAGCAGCCACAGCCGTGGCCTCAGTCGCGGCTCGTTCTTTTCTCGGGATGGCAGGCTGGTTGCCAGCACTATTCAAGAGGGCTTGATACGTTTGCGCAGCTAACCGCTTTTTAAGACAGTTTAAGAGACTAAAAGCTGTTTAATCGGCTAAAAGCTTTTCCAACGCAGCCCTAATTTGAGCCGGAATCGCAACTGACTTGTCGGTGGCGCGATTAACAAATACATGAGTAAAGGTGCCGACTGCGGAAGCAGTTTCAGCACCCTTCTTAAAAATCGCGATACCGTATTCCACTGAACTGTTACCTAACTTATTGACCCGCAATCCGACATCAATTTTATCTGGATAGGCAATCGGCGATTTGTACTGACAGTTGGATGCCACCACAAAACCAATGATCTCGGCGCTGTGAATATCCAAGCCGCCCTCTTCGATTAAAAACTGGTTGGCCACTGAATCAAAGTAGCTGTAATAGACCACATTGTTCACATGACCATAGATATCGTTATCCATCCAACGGGTGGTAATGTCGGTGAAGTAAGAATAATTGGCACGTTCAGTCATGGATTAAAACGCCTGCTGGTAGATCGAAAGCGCGTCATCAAGACTCAGCTCCCGGGGATTATTGATTAACAGTCGCTGCTGCAACATCGCCTCTTGGGCTAGCTTGGGCAGATCCGACTCGGCAATATTCATCTGACTTAAACGGGTCTGTAAACCTAAGTCGGCGGCCAGGGTTAGAAAGTACTCTGCCAGCAGTTCACTCAGCTCTAGGGGGTCAGAGGGCAAGTTTCTGCCGGGCAAAATAATCGGCGCTAGTTCAGCGTACAACTCAGATGCCGCCGAGGCATTAAAACGCAGCACATGGGGCAGAACCAGTGAATTACTCAGGCCGTGGGGAATATGATAATTGCCACCCAGGGGATAGGCTAAAGCATGAACTGCGGCTACCGGTGCATTGGCAAAAGCCTGGCCCGCTAGCATGGCGCCTAACAACATAGCCTCTCGCGCTTGCAGATTATCCCCCTGTTTGACTGCGGTAGAGATATTGTTCGCCATCAGCCGAAGAGCCTCGCGGGCCAACATATCGGACAGGGGATTCTTTAGGCGTTTGCTGGTGTAGGCCTCGATGGCGTGAACCATGGCATCGATACCGGTAGCTGCTGTGACTGCTGGTGGAAGACCCAAGGTCAGCTTGGCATCGAGAATGATCTTGTCCGCCAGAAGGGTTCGGCTAACGACTCCAGCTTTGGTGGTTTCGCCGGTGGTAATAATCGACACCATGGTCGCTTCAGAGCCGGTGCCTGCAGTAGTTGGCACCTGAATCAATGGCAGTCGCCCGCCGCTGATTTGGTCGACACCGTAAATATCAGCGAGCTGTTGTTCGCCTTTGATCAGGACTGCAAGTAGTTTGGCAACATCCATAGAGCTACCGCCACCAAAGCCGATAACGCCATCGCAGCCAAAGGCCTGAGCTGATGCCACGGCATCCATCACCACCGACTCTGGAGGATCGGCAACTACATCGCTGTAGACACTGAGTTCAATCTTGTTGGCTTTGAGGTTTGCTACCGCCGCATCCAGTAAACCGAATTTAATGATGCCTGGATCGGTGACGATGAGTGCCCGTTTGATGCCCATGGCCGCGGTGAGGTCGCCAAGCTGGCTCGACGTGTCGGGGCCGACTAGGACATCGGGTACTGCGCTGTGGAGGAAATTAGTCATAACATTCTGTCGCTTTTATTATTGTTTTATTATTGTTTTATTTTGGTTTGGGAGAGGTCTGGATGAGATCCTTCGGCTTCGCTCAGGGTGACAGGCTGGGGTGTCATCCGACCGCTTCAATCTTGTCATCCCGACAGAGCGAAGCGACGAGGGATCTCTTACTCAGCACCAACCGCCATCAATCCATTTACAAACAAATGAAAATACGCCGCCGACAATGCCTTACTGTCCAAATTAGTCACTCGATTAACCAAATCCGGACTCGCCTCAACCGCACCGGACAGCATATATTGCGCCACACTAGAATCCGTATCCCGCAATGTCTTGTCTTCAAGCCCCTGCCTAATATAAGCCCCCAGCTGCTCACTATTAGCACTGGTCGCTTTAAGAATTCTTTTGCGGTGTTCCTGGTCCAGAGATGGCAACGCACGATAACGAATCAGCGGTCCATCTTCAGAAAACTGCACATTAAATAAATAGCGCAGTGCCAACTCAAGTTTCTCCACGCCCGTGCCCTGAGCACTGTCGGCCTCAGCCAGTAACAACCGCTCAACATCGAGAGTGCGGTTAAAACACTGATAGAGCAGCTCTTCTTTATTTTTAATATGGTAGTAAAAAGCCCCTTTGGTCACTTCCAGAGAACTGGCAATTTCATCCAAGGAGGTGCCCTTATAGCCCTTCTGATTAAAGAAGATCGAACCCACCCGATAGAAGGCCTCGCGCTTCATGCGGTTTTGCACATCGCGGTCAAAACTGTCTAAATCTGGATGGCTTAAATCGGGGAAATCAATCTCGGCAAACTGATGGCATTGGGCTGCCAAGCCATTGAGCATAACATCCAACACTGCATCAACCACAGGTTGCGGATTGGCCGCATGACTGCGGTTAAGCCACACCGGAAACCATTGAATAATCGAAAAAATCGCCGAACTCACCACCGCTGAATCCTGTTTTTCAATTAGGCCCTGAGCCATTCCTTGGTCGACCATATCGCAGCACAGCTGAAAAATTTCATCCCAGCGCCGGGCTATATCCTCGGCATGATTTGGATCCAGGGAGGTGACTTCCGTAAGCATGGCAAAGTGCGGTGCCTTGCCATTGAGAGTGTCGATATATTGATTAAAGTGGCCGCGGACCATTTCAACAATTTTTTCGACGCCGTTAGCATCCAGGCTGTTGGCTTGGCGGGCCTTCTCCAGCCACATATCGCAGCTCGCGACATAACATTGATAGACTAGATCTTCTTTGGTTTTTACATAATAGTAAACGCAGGTTTTGGTCAGCTTGAGACTGCCGGCAATATCCACCAGGGTGGTCGCACGGGAACCCTGCCAGTTAAATAGCTGCGCAGCTTCAGACAGAATCGACTGAAACTTAAGCTGGTGCTGACGGCCTTTGGAGAAAGGCGAGGCGATTTTTTTATCGGCAGCTAAGTTCATCAGATTCCAAGTAATGTTTTATATATCCCAAGAGATCCTTCGACTGCGCTCAGGATGACAGACTGGGGTGTCACGCGATGCACTCGCTTTGCCATCCCGACCATATAATACTTTGTCATCCCGACCGCAGTGGAGGGATCTCATCCAGCCGACAGAAGATCCTCCGGCGGCGCTCAGGATGACAATGCAGAGCGCAAAGCGACGAGGGATCTCTCATCCAGTTAAAGTGAATAATTATACTTTGGAGAAGAATAACATACTCAACTACTACCTCCACAACTCAAACTGAACGCAGAGAGGTTTACTGAGAAGCATAGAAGCAGTTTAAAAAGCGCTATAAACCATCTTGACCGCGGCAATAATCAACACCCCAGCAAGCAGTTTACGCAGGGCAGTAGAACTCGCCCGATGAGATGCCAGCTCTGCGCCAAGCAGACAACCAGCAAAGGCCGCAAGCATCAACCAGCCCGTACCCAGAGGCCAAGGCTGAGCGCTAACAACATACCCAGCGAGCCCGGCAATAGAATTAAGCAGAATAAAACCCGCGGCAATGGCGGTGCTTTGACGCACGGTGCACCAGCCGAAAATCAGTAATATTGGGCTTAAAAACACCCCGCCACCGATTCCGGTTAAGCCTGCGGAGAAGCCTAATAGCACACCCACAGACAACACTAACCACAGAGCCGGTAACTGAATCTCTTGACTGGCTTTATTACTCACCAGCATGCGTATCGCAGCCAAACCAAGCAGCAAACCCACCAGTAGGCGATAACTGAAAATATCTATAACCCATAACCCGCCAATAAAAGCTGCTGGTGTGGATGCCATTACCAGAGGCCAGAACAGCTTGTAGGGCATAAGTTTATAGGGTTGAAAGCGATACAGTAGCCAACAGGTGACCACTATATTCATCACCAGAGCTGCGGGACGCATCTCTTGAGGAGCCAGCCCCCAAAGTGCCATAGCAGCTAGATAACCCGAGGCGCCACCATGACCAACAGAAGAGTAAAGCACCGCCATCAAGGCGATAGCGGCGAGTAACCAGTAGGAGTATTCAAAGACAAAAAGTGATTCTAAACTCATTGACCTCAGCCGCCGGTCATATTCATAAAGCGCACTATATCCACCTGTTCAGGATCGAAATGATGACGCTCGGGCTTGTGACCAATGGCTTCAACAATTTTACTTTTTAACAGTTCAGCGTCGCCGGGATGGCTGCGCAATATCTCCCGCAGATCGAGGCTATCTTGGTTACCCAAACAGAGTAACAAGCGCCCTTCTGCGGTCATACGCACGCGGTTGCAGGATTCGCAGAAGTTATTCGACATGGGCGAGATAAAACCAATTTTGCTATCGCTGTTGGCCACCTGCATATAACGAGATGGGCCACCGGTGGTTTCGGCGCTGTCCACCATGGTGAACTCTGCGGCTAACTGCTCGCGAACCTGGGCACTGGTAATCTGGGTGTTAACCCTTTTGTGAGAAGATATTTCTCCCAGAGGCATCTCTTCAATAAAGGAGATATCCATGCCGTTATCCACAGCAAAGCGCGCAAGATCAACTACCTCGTCGTCATTGAAGCCAGCCAGAATAACCGCATTGAGTTTAATTTTGCCAAAGCCCACAGCATTGGCGGCGTGAATGCCTTCCAGTACCTGACTGAGATCGCCAACCCGAGTGAGCTGTTTAAAGCGTTCGGTTTTTAGGCTATCGACACTGATATTTAAGCGTGAAATACCCGCGTCTTTTAATGGCTGGGCCATGGTCGGCAACAGCAGACCATTGGTGGTCATGGTCAGCTCATCCAATCCAGGCAAGGCTGACAGAGAACTGACTAACTTGAGAATATCGCGGCGAACAAGCGGCTCGCCACCAGTAAGGCGAATCTTTCGAATACCCAATTCCACAAAAGCCGTTGCCGCATCGCGCAGTTCTTCAAGGGAGAGAATCTGCTGCTTGGGCAGAAAGGTCATCTCCTCGGCCATGCAATAGGTGCAGCGCAGATTACAGCGATCGGTCACCGACAGACGCAGGTAGTCTACCGAGCGACCGAAGGGATCAATTAATGAGGTTGGCTGAGTCAAAGCATTGTCTTCCATGAGAAGGAGAAGGAGAAAGTTCTACTGCGAATAGGATAGCACATCGACTAGATCCCCCGCATCAATAGACTGACCCCTGGCTTGTCTAACAAAGACATCTCCCCAGCTTGCTGAGGCCAGTACGCCACTGCTCTGATTGGGGTAGATTTCAACAGTGCCATTCTGCAGTCGGGCGCGCAGATAGACCTCGCGACCCTCCCCGCTCTTAGCAAACTGGGCCTGGGCCTTGAAAAATCTTGGCGCTATATCGGCCAAGCCCTGACTGGCGAGCAAAAACGGCCGTGCCAGAATCATAAAGGTCACGAACACAGACGCTGGATTGCCCGGCAATCCTATAAAAGGTTTGTTGGCCACATGACCAAAGGCTAGAGGTTTGCCCGGTTTAATCGCCACTTTCCAAAAATCGAGTTCGCCAGCTTTGGCTACGGCATCTTTGACATAGTCTTCCTCGCCAACGGATGCCCCGCCAGCGCTAATAATAATATCTCCCATATCAGCGGCTTTGATTAACACGGCATCAGTGGCCTCAGGACTGTCTGCCACTGTGCCTAAATCTACTGGAGTCATGCCCAACGATTGAATCAAGCCGATTAGGGTGGCGCGGTTGGAGTTGTAGATCTGTCCTGGCTTCAATGGGATGCCCGGTTCTACCAGCTCATCGCCAGTAGAGAATATCGCCACGCGCAATGGTTTAAAGACCTCGACCATTGCAATACCAATGGATGAGAGCAGACCCATTTCCTGAGCGCGAATTTTGGTGCCCGCAGTCAAAATAACCTGACCTGCCTGAATATCCTGACCTCGCGGTCTGACATTGCCCTGCGCTTTTACCCCAGTATCGACTTCAACTATTCCATTACTCTCAATGCAGTTTTCCTGCATAGCAACTGTATTTGCTCCGGCGGGAATCTCTGCGCCGGTAAAGATTCGTGCCACCGTATTGGAGGCCAGTGGCTGCGGTGCGGTGCCAGCGGCAATGCGTTGACTGAGAGGTAACGTAAACTGGTTTGCAGCGGCCTCGGCATAACAAAAAGCGTAGCCATCCATCGCGCTATTGTCCGCGGGAGGTACATCTACCGCTGCGCAAATGTCCGCCGCAAGAATGCGCCCAAGGCTATCCAATACCGATAGGGACTCGATTGCCGTTGCCGGTTTAATGTTGGCAACAAGTTGCTTAATAGCCTCTGAGACGCTGAGCATTAGACTGACTTCTTCCTTACATGCTGAACAAAGTTGCAGGGCTGAAAAGTGCTATCCAACTGCTCTTTGATAATGCCATTCCAACCGGTTTTGCAGGCGCCGGTGGATCCTGGCACGCAGAAGATAGCGGTATTGTTGGACAGCCCTGCCAGACAGCGAGACTGCACAGTGGAGGTACCAATTTCATCGTAGGAGAGTTGACGGAACAGCTCGCCAAAGCCTTCGATATGTTTGTCGAACAGCGGAGTCAGAGCTTCAGGGGTGCTGTCGCGGCCGGTAAAGCCAGTGCCACCGGTGGTGATAATCACTTCCACTTCAGGGTCGGCGATCCAAGTGGAGACCACGGCGCGCATTTGGTAGATATCGTCGATAACCAGCTTGCGATCGGCCAGCTGGTGGCCCTCTTCTTCCAGGGCTTGCTGGAGAAAGGAACCGCTGGTGTCGGTTTCCAGACTGCGGGTGTCTGACACCGTGAGTATGGCGATTTTGACAAAACGTCTTGGGGCTGATGCATCGTGAGCCACGTTTATTACTCCTTTTGTTGATATTTAATTTGTCTAAGTCTTTTACTCTGTAATCTTGGGCCTTTTACTCTGTCAGCCTGTGCCTTTTACTTTGTCATCCTGAGCCAGCCACAGGATCTAATCAGCCTCTCCACAAACCACACAACCCTGCTTTGCACTAGCCGCCAACGCCAACCAGCGCCCAGCCTTGCCATCATAGCGTTGCATCTCACCATGCTGCTGAAAATAACCCAGCAGCATTCTTATCACCGTGGTCGCCTGCAAACTCCCCATGGCGCCCAACACCGGACCCACTACCCCAGAGTTTGAGCAATTCTGCATAGGCTCTGGAGAGTCTCGATCAATAATACAATTGAGGCACAAACTGCCATGGGCGGCAAAATCAAAAGCCACCAACTGCCCTTCCCAACCCAGCGCCGAGGCGCTGACAAAGCCAAGCTTATGCTTGTGACAGGCACTATTCATCAACTGCCGAGCCGCCAAGTTGTCAGTGCAGTCGACAACAATGTCCTGACTACCTATTAATTCATCTGTTATCTCGGTCTTATAACTGCTGACATTGATATGCGGATTCAACGCCCTCAACTCACGCTCAGCACATTTAACCTTGTACTCATCACAGTCAGTCTGGCGATAGAGGATCTGCCGCTGTAAATTACTCAGTTCAACCACATCTGGATCGCACAGAGATAAATGCCCAACCCCCGCCGCAGCCAAATACAACGCAACCGGACAACCGAGCCCACCGAGGCCAACAATCAACACCCGCGCCTCTGAGAGCTTCTGCTGCCCCGCCTCGCCAATATCGCCCATCAACAGATGGCGACTGTAGCGCATAAATTGCTCATGACTGAGTTCAAGGCTCACGCTAACAGTAACTCCGCTTCAGCCAAATCTTCCGGGGTATTGATGTTAAAAAACGGGTTTAACGGCTGCTCTGGCCAGTCGAGATAGACCGTATTTAACTCGGCTAAAAGAGGCTTAAAGCCACCCATTTTCTTCACTAACAATGTCTCTTCCACAGCTGGCAGCACGCGCTTATTCCACAGTGAAAAAGTCGGCTGAGCAAAACCCTGATAGCGGACACAGGCGATATCAGCATCATTTTTCGCCATCAGCTGATGCAGCTCAGCGACCAAATTATGCGGAATAAAAGGCCCATCACAGGGAACCAACATCAGGTAGCTGGTATCGCTCAGCTGGTCACTTTTCAGGGCACTCCAGAGACCGGTTAGAGGCCCCTGAAAGCCCTCTATGTGATCTGCGATAACGGTTAGAGATTGGTCGTCACAGAGGTCTGGACTGGCATTAATAAACAGCTCGCTCACCTGAGGTTCGAGCCGATCAACCACATGTTCGAGCAATGTCTTTTTATCTAGAATTGACTTGAACTTATCCTCATAACCCATTCTTTTAGAACGGCCAGCAGCCAGTATCAACCCATCAATTTTATTTATCATCTGAACCATCCCAGCGCGCTGCAGCCTGCTGATCTGAGGCTTTACTCTCGATCCACTGCTGCTCGCCATTGCGCCTTACCGACTTCCAGAAGGTCGCCTGAGTCTTGAGGTAGTCCATCAAAAATTGCGCGGCTTCGAAGGCATCGGCACGGTGCTGGCTGGCAACGCCAACTAGAACAATTTGATCCTTGGGCACTAGATCCCCTACCCGATGAATCACCGTGGTAGCAATCAAATTCCAGCGCTGGTTAGCCTGTTCAACAATGGTTTCCAGCAGGCTCTCAGTCATGCCCGGGTAGTGCTGTAGACTCAGCAAGTCGATAGGATTCTTTGTCGAAGACTGGTCTTGCCGATCTACTCCCCTATCTACTCCCCTATCTACTCCCCTATCTAGCTCGGAACCTAATTCGGAAACTAATTCGAAGTCACGCACCAGACCGGAAAAAGTCACCACCGCACCCACAGCAGAATCGCTCTGGCGAAGCAGTTGATACTCTTCCGCCAGATCAAAATCCTGCTGTTGAATACGGATGCGAGTGCTCATACTCATACTTAGCCGCCCGTCACCGGTGGTAAAAACGCCACTTCACCGCCATCGAATAAAGGCTGATCCCAGCCGACAATCATCTTGTTAACCGATACCAAGACCTGAGGCTGATGTAGCTCTCGGGCAAGATCTGGAAAATCCGCCGCCAATAGCTGGCGAATTTCAGCCGGTGTTGACGCCTCTATGGTCGCGGGCACTTGCTTGGCAAAGTCACCGAGGCGACCAAAAAATAGTAGATTAATCATTGCTAGACCAGTCTCCAGATTTCCCGCCAGTTTTCTCCAACAGCTTGGTTTGACGAATCACCATGCCTTTATCCAGACCTTTGCACATATCGTAAACCGTGAGCGCTGCAACAGATGCCGCGGTGAGGGCTTCCATCTCAACACCAGTCTTGCCGGTGGTTTTACACAGCGCGGTAATCACCAGGCTGTCCCCTTGCAGCTCAATATCCACAGTAATCTTGGACAGGGGCAATGGGTGGCACAGGGGAATCAGATCGCTACATTTTTTCGCTGCCTGAATACCGGCAATTCTCACTGTGGCAAATAGGTCACCTTTCGGCAGATTGTTATCCGTGATCGCCGCCACAATGGCAGGTGTCAACAAAACCTGAGACTGGGCTATAGCAGTGCGGGCAGTATCGGCTTTAGCGGATACATCGACCATATGGGCTTCGCCATTGGCGTTTAGATGACTTAGCTGGGTTGAGGGGGTTAAGAGCGACATAGAATTCGGTAACCATTAATACACTGAGTAGCTGCTCATTATGGCAAAGTCTGACAGGCATAGACACGCTTTAAGCGCAGCTAATCACTTTAAGAAGGTCGCCGTATCACTTAAGGGTAAGCGCTGGATATTTGGGACTAGAGCGTCCTCGGCAGGATAGCCCGCCACCAAGAGCAAAAACGGCCGCTCATGGCTCGGGCGCTGGAGAATTTCAGTGAGAAATTTCATCGGACTTGGGGTGTGGGTTAAGGTTGCCAGCCCCGCCTGATGCAGGGCCGTAATAAGCAGGCCCGTAGCAATGCCCACCGACTCAGGGGTGTAATAATTTTTATGCTTGCTGCCATCGGCGTCGATGGTGACCTTCTTGAGAAAGATCGCAATCAACGCTGGAGCGGTTTCCAGGAAGGGTTTATTGGCATCCGTGCCCAAGGGAGCCAGGGCGCCGAGCCACTCATCTGAGGCGCGGTGCTCGTAGAGTTCCCGCTCCTCTTTTTCCGCAGCCTGGCGAATCTGAGCTTTGATCTCGGGGTTCTGCACCACCACAAAGTGCCAGGGCTGCATATTGGCCCCACTGGGGGCCGTGCCTGCGGCCAAGATGGCATGCTCAAGTACCAAGCCGGGAATGGCTTGAGGGGAAAAATCCCGCACTGAACGGCGGGTCGCCATCTGCTGATAAAAAGCCTCAGCCGACTGCTCCATGTGGTGGGGCTCCTGAACCAAAAAGTTCAGCGGGATAAAACCTTTGGAATCAGCCATAGAAATGCTCTTGTGACATTTTTAGATCAAGAGAGCAGTCTATGAGATTTTCAGAACTAACGTTAACTCTTTCTTTGCTTGTATTCATACATAAGGGTATCACCGTCGGCCAACAGGGCTTCCACATCAGCGTGAACCTGAGGATCAAAGTCCACAATACCAAAGGAAAAATCAATCTTATAATCGTGGCTCGCTTGCTGGTTATACTCCTCCACTCGGCACTGTAATCGAGCAATCACATCAACTGCCGAGGCTTTTGGCGTATCCAGCAGCAAAGCGGCAAATTCATCACCGCCGATGCGCGCCACCAGGTCGGACTCACGCAGGGTTTTATGTAAAATATTGGCGAATGTCACCAGCGCCCTGTCGCCCTCCACATGACCATGGGTATCGTTGATCAGCTTGAATTTATCTAGGTCAAAAAATACCAGCGATGCAGACATCTTTTGCCGCACGCACATGCGAATCGCGTGGCTAACCAGGGTTATAAATCCCCGGCGATTGGAAATTTCCGTCAACTCATCCAATACCGCCAACTGGAGTGCCGCCAACTCCTGCTCAGCCATGGCCGCAAGGTCCTTTAGCGCACTCAGATCATGCTCACCAAAGTCCCGGGGCTTGTCATCGATAATGCACAGAGTGCCCATCTGGCCGCCATTCAGGGCTCGCAGGGGGCAGCCAGCGTAGAAGCGAATATTGGGGTCATCGAGCACCAGAGGATTATCGTGGAATCGCTCGTCCGCGGTGGCATCGGGAATAATAAACACTCCCTGACCAAGAATCGCATGGCCACAAAATGAAATATCTCTCGGGGTTTCGGATACCGGCAAGCCAACACAGGATTTAAACCACTGACGGTTCTCATCAACCAGGCTAACCAGGGCAATGGGTACATTAAACAGCCGTTTTGCCATGCGGGTTAGGCGATCAAAGCGCTCCTCCTGGGGGGTATCTAATACATCTAATGATCTTAGAGTTTCAAGCCTCGCTACCTCGTCGTGAGGAAATTCTGGCATTTTCATATAGAGTCTCCGCTCTCAGTCCTACTTTACTGAATAGGTCTCTAGCCTTCCATGAAGAGTAGAGGCCCATGTGCACCAATCTTCTGTAAGCTTAGGCCAAAATATGAGTAGAAGAGCTTTCTTTAGTGAACTGAGCCAGCAGAGCTTTTTATGGGACGAGATGAGATAAAATGTGTCATGGTGAAATAAAACTGGCCATTTAGCTTCAGGCGAACAGGTCGCAGGTAATATTTTTAGAGTCAGTGCCCTGCTCTAAATGTAATAGACGCTTTTTAAGTGGCAGCCCGCCACCATAGCCCACCAAATCACCATTGGACCCAATAATACGATGGCAGGGAATTATAAGAGACATTGCATTGGCACCGTTGGCTGCGGCCACAGCACGGACGGCTTTGACATTATCTATGCGCTTAGATAGCTCAAGATAACTGCTGGTTTCACCATAGGGAACCTCCAATAAAGCCTGCCAAACAGATTTCTGGAAATCACTGCCCACCATCAAAAAAGGAACATCAAAGACTTTGCGAGTACCTGTGAAATACTCATCTATTTGGACTCTAACGGCCTGAAGAATAGTATCATCCTGCTCAACAAAGGCGGCCTGTAGACCCTTCTTAAGTCTTTTATCAACAGCAGCTCGCATCTTGCGATAGCTGAAATCTAATAGGCATAGCTTTTTATCGAACGACCCCAGAATAAATTCAGCGTACTGGGTTTTGTAGAACTGGATATTGATTTGATTGGTCACGTTCAATCCCGATAGAAGTGGCTATATTGACACTAAACATAGCCGCGCACCTATGCTTGCGCCAGAAACAACTAATCTGTCATTGCAATAAAATCATCAAACCTGTGATCCCCTATTTGTCATCCTATGCTTAAAAAACCTGCCCAACGATAGGATATTGTCGGTCAGACAGAGCGCAGCCACGAGGGATCTCAAGATAATTCAGCCCAATAAATATCACAGCCGACAGAACAAACCCTTTTTAAGAGATACCTCTATGCCTCAGCAGCGCTTCATTAGAGGGCTCTCGCCCACGAAACTGCACAAACAGATTCATCGCGTCATCTGACCCACCCTTCTCAAGAATCGCCCCACGGAATTTATCCCCAGTGGCCTGATCAAAAATGCCCTGTTCTTCAAATAGCGAAAAGGCGTCGGCAGACAGCACTTCCGCCCAGAGGTAGCTGTAATAACCCGCTGCATAACCCCCAGCAAAAATATGCCCAAAACCATTTTGAAAGCGATTGTAATCTGGCGCCTTAACAACCGCGATCTGCTCGCGCACTTCATTGATCAACTCTTGGGGGTTGCGCGGATTACTCGGGTTGTATTCTAGGTGCAGGCGAAAATCAAAAGTAGAAAACTCCAGCTGACGAGCCAGTGCCATAGCTGACTGAAAATTCTTGGCCGCCAATAATTTATCCAACATAGCTTTGGGCAGGGCTTCACCGGTTTCGAAATGGCCTGACATCAGGGCGATACTCTCCTCCTGCCAACACCAGTTTTCCAAGAATTGACTAGGCAACTCTACCGCATCCCAGGCCACGCCATTAATACCTGACACTTCTAAGACCTCAACCTGTGTCAGCATATGATGCAGGCCATGCCCAAACTCATGAAATAAGGTGGTGACTTCGTCATGGGTTAGCAGCGCCGGTTTGCCAGCAATAGGCGGGGTAAAGTTACAGGTGAGATAGGCAACCGGCAATTGAATACTGCCAGCTATTTTGCGCCGTGATCGACAGACATCCATCCATGCCCCGCCCTGCTTCTTTTCCCGGGCGTATAAATCCAGATAAAAACTGGCAATGGCCTGACCGTTTCGTGAAATACGATAGAACCTGGCATCCTTGTGCCAGAGGTCAACACTGGTATCTTCTTCAATACTGATATCAAAAAGTCGGCCAGCGATATTATAAAGCCCGCTTATTACGCGCTCCACAGGAAACCAAGGGCGCAGCTCTTCAACACTGATGGCATAACGTTGGGTGCGAAGCTTCTCCGACACATAGGCAATATCCCAAGCCTTGAGCTCAGCGAGCTGTAACTGAGTCTGGGCAAACTGGGAGAGTTCGGCAAATTCTCTTTCCGCCTGAGGTTTTACCTGCTTGGCAAGATCACTTAAGAAAGTCATTACCTGGCTGGTTGAGCCGGCCATCTTCGGCGCTAGGGACAGCTCGGCGGCATTGCCTAGACCCAAGATTTGCGACAACTCGTGGCGCAACTTTAAGGTCTCATCAATGATCCCGCTGTTATCCCACTGCCCAGCCTGAGGCCCCTGATCGGAGGCGCGGGTGGTAAAGGCCTGATACATCTGTTCACGCAATAAGCGGTTGTCAGCATAGGTCATAATGGCGATAAAGCAGGGCTGGTCGAGAGTCAGTAAATAACCGCTTTGATCTTTTTCTACAGCGGCCTGTGCAAAAAGAGCCTGAGAGTTCTCGGGGACACCCGCCAGCTCCGCGGCATCGGTAATCAGCAGAGTCCAGACCTGAGTGGCATCCATAACATTGTCGCCGAACTTGCTGCTAAGTTCGGCCAAATTCTGAGTTAACTGGGAAAAATGCTGTTTTTTGTCTTCCGCCAGTGACACCCCTGAAAGGTCGAAGTTCTGTAGTGCCAGCTTGATACTGTGGCGCTGGGCCTGGCTTAAACCGGCAAATTCTTCACTCTCTGAGAGGGTTTTGTAGGCCTGAAAGAGCGCCTGATTTTGCCCTACTTCGGTTTCCCACTGGGCCAATTTTCCGACACAGTTATTGTAGGCTTCACGCAGCGCATCAGAATTGACCACGCTATTTAAATGACTTACCGGAGACCAGGCTTGATTGAGTATTTCATTGCGCGCGTCAATTGGCTCGATTAGAGAATCCCATGTGACCTCTTCCAGAGCGGCGAGCTGTGTTTCGAGGGCAATGCGATTTTGCGCGATCAATTTTTCGATAGCGGGTTCGACATGCTCGGCACGAATAGCGTTGAATGGGGGCAATTCATGGGTTTCTAAAAGCGGGTTGGTCACGATGGGGATCCTTGATGGTTGTTCGCTGGATGACTGGTGATTTAATAGCTCTTGGGGGCCATAAGACGGTTTATTGGAATAAAGCCCCATCTGTATTTCTGTCAAAGGCCTTGGACTAAAACATAAGACCCTCTTTAAATATAAGAGCCTCTGCGCCAAAGATAAGAGCCTCTGCGCCGGAATTGGCAAAAAAAATCAAGTGGTGAGTATAGTCTTCATAGAGGCTGACTTGTATGAAAAACCAACCTACTTGCCAATCATGTATATGATGGTAATATACAATTATGATCAATTGGGCAGAACTAAGTGGCTTTGAATGGGACCAGGGTAACGCTCGCAAGAGCGAGACAAAACACGATGTCACTCAATCCGAATCTGAGCAGATATTTTTTAACCAGCCTATCTTAATTCTAGAGGACTCAAAGCATAACCAAACGGAAAGCCGATATCATGCATTAGGTATTACAGATAGTGCCAGGCAATTACATGTCACCTTTACCCTGCGTAACACAGGTACTTTGATTCGAGTCATTTCAGCCCGTGACATGCACAAAAAAGAGAGGACAGTTTATGAGCAAGCTAAAAAAGGCGCCTGAATTCAGCAGCGTAAAAGAAGAACGCGCTTTTTGGGAGATCAATGATTCCAGTGAATATCTGGATTGGAGTAAGGCCGAGTCTGCTAGTTTTCCGAACCTAAAACCTTCCACTAAAACAATTTCACTTCGTTTACCAGAAGGGTTGCTTGATAGCATCAAAATTGAAGCTAATAAGCGCGACATGCCTTACCAGTCATTAATTAAGGCTTGGCTTGCTGATGACGTAAAAGAGAGCCGAAACTAAATCAGCTAAACAAAGGTTCTAATTAATCCCAGATCTTCTTTTTGCTTCTTCTAGGCTGTAGGTATTACCTTCTTTTATATCTATAAGACCCTGGATAACCGCTTTTCCAAAATCGATCTCTTCAGTATTTCTCTCGTCTTCAGAAAACTCAGTATTCATGGGTTATTCTCTAAGGTGCAAATGTTGATTGATTACGTCGACTTTAATGCCACGTTAACACAAGCATCAATGGCGCTTCGACTAAATTTCGAGATACACAATATGGGTATCCTGTCATCCCTACAGAGCATAATGACGAGGGATCCAGATATACTCTGATCTATGCTGCCTCAAACTCAGTATTATTCCAACCAGGAAAAACAAGTACCGCGGGGTGACAACGCAGTGCCTGGGCCAGCACTTTGGAGCGCTCTAGCTGTAATCCATTATGGTCAGAGAACTTGGCTGTCGGGAGTGAGGCGTATGTTCAAGGTGTTAAAAGGGCATTGGGCGTGAGCGCAAAAGCGAGACAGATTGAGGCGCAAGAAGGGCTGTTTAGAGTGAGAGAGCCAAGAGCCTCTTATACCTGCGATTTTGATACCAAAAACAGTCGTTTAAGCAACTATAGGCGCCTGATTTTGGATGAAAGCTAAATGAAATCAGCCTGTTGGCTGGGTCGGGTCGACACCTAGTTGTGCTAGTTGTTATACGAACTATCCGCACAGATTCACCAACAGAAAAATCGAGATTCTTTTTAGCTTTGTTAAAATTTTCCATATTTGCTACCTGCTGTAGTAGAAAACTGGGATCAAACTAGGACTTTCGAAAATTTTATCTTCCAACTTTTACCATAATGTCCTAGCTCTATTTTAAATTCGAGTCAGACACTAATTTATTTTTGGGTTCACCAGCCAAAATAAATCCAATTCCAGCCAGTAAAGAGACCGCTAAAAATTGAAGTAACAGACGCGTTAAATCAACTTTCACACCTTCCGACATTCTGCCTGACTCCGACGAGGGCGGACTGACAATACTTTCATATCCTGCAGGATTTTCGCTATATACCGATTGATATTTGAAGGTATAAGTCCATGGAGGATAAAGCGCCATAACAACTATAAGGGCCATTCCTGCAACAATAACTTTTTTTTGCTTCGAATTGACTTCCATATTCATGCTCTCCTTGGTGGATAAATCACACAGACTGAGGCTAAAAGTTGGGTTACGCTAAAATTTTTTAGGCATTGCCTTTTTATTCTAGCCGTACTCCCTTATGTATACTTTAAGTTTGAGCCTGAGCCCATTAACTATGGGGCGGATAAAACAGTCTGGAGGCCCAGCCCCAACAGGGCGACATTAATGACTTTCTAAATTGCAGCACCGCTGTAAGCAGCCTTTACATTTGGCACTAATATCATTGATGCTTTTAAAATAGTGATACCATACCGCAAAAGTGATTCGTTTCTAGCAGTTTCGTCGTGGGCCTGAGAATTATATTTGCCACCGTGAAAAAGGTTATTTCTTACCCTGCGCACTAGTATGAGGAGAACATCGATTTCTGCTGGATTATTTGGCACCATTGATGACCAAGCTAGAACTTCATTATCTAGCACTTGCTTCTGAGGCGGAGTAGTCAGGTAGTAATTAGAGGCCTCAAGTAGCTCTAAAGTTTCGTCCTTGCTGAAGGTATCTCGTATTTGTCCCGCATATCCATCCCAATCAGGCGTTACACTATTTTCTGACCCGATAGCAAAGCCTGACACCTTAAGAGCAAATTCCATCCTCGATAAGACAAGAAAGAACTCTAGAACCAGGTCTCTATTCAGTGTCGTTGTCTCTAAGTAATCCATATCAATTTATCAATCATCCCTAGTATCAAGAGGCTCCATAGATGCGTACGCAGAAGAGTAATTTATAACTAAATCAATCTTATTTATTAGCCCTTCCATGTCATCTAATGCGACCTCTGAAAGAGCTACAAAACTTAAGACGAGGAGTGCCTTTTCACTTCTGGAAGGTATTGCATAGTCATCACCTAAGATTGTGTGACTGACATTACAACCTAGCTCATTGAAAACCTCCTTGATTACAACATCTGGGTCACAAATCTTACCCCTATAATAAACATCAAAACTATTTATGAATGCAGGGCCCAAACCATTATTAACTAAAGTAACCTCAAGATAAGCAACATTGTTTTGCAGCTTTCTTTTTGTAAATCGACACAAGTGTGGTCTGATAGAAATATGATTATGTTGTCGCTGTATTTTTACCTGCCAAAATGTGAACGCCAAAGCACAGCATGCAATAACGATTGATACGACAGATATAACCAATTCCACAAGATCAGTCCACTCTTAATTATTCCTTCAAAAGATAGACTAAATATTATGATTTATCTGAGTAATTTTTTATCGCTACCCCCAACCTAAAAAATCACTATGACACTGTCAAATACCTTTTTTGGGGGCTTTTAAGCCCGCTTAGCTTCCTGTATACCCAACAAATTCTGTACCGCCATCTGCGCTATCGGCGTCAATCCAACATCAGCTTCCGCTGCCTGTTCAGTAATCAGCGCTTTCATCGGCGGCGCCCAAAACTTCTCGAGATGCTGAGCCACCTGATCGGCCACCATTTTATCAGTGCCATTGGCACTCATATTGAGGGCAATTTGGTTGACCTGACTTACGAGACGCTGGAGTTTTGAGTCTGACATGGGATTTCTCTTAGTAAATTCTTTGGCCATTGGCGTAAACCACATGGCGGCCAGTTCTGGTAAAGCCTACTAGGGTTAAGCCACTCTTCTCGGCCAGCTCTATGGCTAGAGATGTGGGGGCTGAGACTGCGGCTAATAATGGGATATTGGCGCTGGTGGTTTTTGCGACCATCTCATAGCTGGCTCTGCTTGTGACTAACACAAAGCCTGGCTCTGCCTTTTGTTTTTGTTCTCTTTTCGCTAAGGCCCCAAGCAATTTATCTAACGCATTGTGACGGCCCACGTCTTCGCGCACTAAAAACAAATCACCCTGTTTATTGCAGTAGGCAGCACCATGTACTGCACCGGTTTGTTGTTGCAGCTTTTGCTCTGAGGCCAGGGCACTGGCCGCTTTTTGAATGGCTTCGTGGCTTATGGATAAGTCGGCGGTGACCACAGCCGGTTCGCTGATGGCCTGCTCTAAGGATTCGGCACCGCAGAGTCCGCATCCGGTTCTGCCTACTAAATTGCGGCGTTTTTCTTTTAGCTTGGCGAAGGGTTCGGCGGTAATGGTTAGGGCTAGCTCTATGCCTTTATCGGTTTCGATCACCTCCGAGTCCAGCAATTGCTTAGGGCTTTGTAAGATCCCTTCACTGAGACTAAAGCCCAGGGCAAAGTCTTCTAAATCTGCAGGTGTGGCCATCATTACCACATGGGAAATGCCGTTATAAACTAGCGCAACGGCAGTTTCTGTGGCGACCCAATCTGTGCCCTCAACCGTCTCTCCGGCTTTCCAGATAACACGAGTGACCTTATCAGAACCCTTGGTTGCCAAGATTAGTGCCGCGCGTCTTTTAGCAGGCCTTGCTGCTGCTTATCGAAAGATTTTTGTCGCGCCTGCCAATTCGACGGCTGGGTGACTTTGCTGATCTGCACGGCGGTGACTTTGTACTCAGGGCAGTTGGTGGCCCAGTCGCTGTTGTCCGTGGTAATCACATTGGCACCGGAAACGGGGTGGTGGAATGTGGTGTAGACGACGCCTGGCTTTACTTTATCGGTGACATCCGCACGCAGGACTGTGTCGCCAACTCGGCTATTGATACCGACCCAATCGCCATGATTAATACCGCGCTCTTCTGCGTCATGGGGATGAATTTCTAATACGTCTTCGCCGTGCCATTCGCTGTTTTCCGTGCGCCGGGTTTGGGCGCCAACATTGTATTGCGAGAGTATCCGCCCAGTAGTCAGCAGCAGTGGAAACTTGCGATTGGCGCGTTCCGTGGTGGCGACATATTCGGTCATGGCAAAAAATCCTTTGCCACGAACAAACTGGTCCACATGCATAATTGGCGTGCCCTCTGGGGTGTCGTCATTGCACGGCCACTGAATGCTGCCCAACTGTTCTAAACGGTCGTAAGACACGCCATTAAAAGTCGGGGTTAGGCGAGCAATTTCGTCCATAATTTCTGAGGGGTGGTTGTACTCCATCTTGCAGCCTAGAGCGTTAGCCAAGGCCATGGTCCCTTCCCAGTCGGCCTTGCCACTGAGTGGCGGCATGACTTTACGCACTCTGGAAATTCTGCGTTCGGCATTGGTAAAGGTGCCGTCTTTTTCTAAGAATGAAGCGCCGGGTAAAAATACATGGGCAAATTTGGCAGTTTCATTAAGGAAAATATCCTGCACCACCAAACATTCAATGGCGCGCAGAGCGGCTTCCACATGTTGAGTGTTGGGGTCGGACTGGGCGATATCTTCGCCCTGGCAATAGAGACCTTTAAATTCGCCATCCAGTGCAGCATCAAACATATTGGGAATGCGCAGGCCCGGCTCTGAATCCAGAGTGACGCCCCACTCCCCTTCAAATAATGTTCTTGTGGCAACATCGGAGATATGACGGTAGCCGGGCAGCTCGTGGGGGAATGAACCCATATCGCAAGAGCCCTGTACATTATTCTGTCCGCGTAGTGGGTTAACGCCTACGCCGTCACGACCGATATTGCCGGTGAGCATGGCGAGGTTGGCAATGCCCATTACGGCAGTTGAGCCCTGACTGTGTTCGGTAACACCCAGGCCGTAGAAGATCGCTCCATTACCGCCAGTAGCATAGAGCCGTGCAGCACCGCGCAGATCTGCCGCGTCAACGCCGGTGATGCTTTCGGTGTTTTCTGGTGAGTGGCGCTCATCGCCAATAAAGGCCTGCCACTTTGCAAATTCGGCGATATCGCAGCGCTCGGCAATATAGTCCCGAGCTTCAAGACCTTCATTGACCACCACATGGGCCAGTGCATTGAGAATGGTGACATTGGTGCCGGGACGCACTGGCAAGTGGTAGTCAGCAGTAATATGAGGCGAGCTGACAAGTTCGATTTTGCGCGGGTCTATAACAATCAGTTTCGCACCTTCGCGCAGTCGACGTTTTAGGCGTGAGCCAAACACTGGGTGGGCTTCGGTAGGGTTGGCACCCATGACGATAACCACATCGGCATCGGCCACGGAGGCAAAGGTTTGGGTTCCCGCAGATTCACCCAAGGTGGTTTTTAAACCAAAGCCTGTGGGTGAATGGCAGACCCGGGCGCAGGTGTCGATATTGTTATTGCCAAATCCAGCCCGAACCATTTTTTGCACTAGATAGACTTCTTCATTGGTGCATCTTGAAGACGAGATGGCACCAATACTGGTGCGGCCATATTGCGCCTGAATATCTTTGAAGCGTTGGGCGGTGTAGGTCACGGCCTCGTCCCAGGACACTTCTTTCCAGGGGTCATTGATACTATCCCGAATCATCGGCACAGTAATACGGTCTTTGTGAGTGGCGTAACCAAAGGCGAAACGGCCTTTGACACAGGCATGGCCTTCATTGGCCTTGCCGTCTTTGAACGGAGTCATGCGTACAACTTGATTGCCTTTCATCTCGGCTTTAAAGGAGCAGCCGACACCGCAATAGGCGCAGGTGGTAATCACTGAGTGCTCAGGCTTACCGGCTTCAATAATACTTTTTTCGGTCAAGGTTGCGGTGGGACAGGCATTAACACAGGCACCACAGGAGACACATTCGGAATCCATAAAGTCTTCCGCCTGACTGGCGCTGACTTTGGATTCAAAACCACGGCCATCAATGGTCAGTGCAAAGGTGCCCTGCACTTCTTCACAGGCGCGTACGCAGCGTGAGCAGACAATGCACTTGGAGGGGTCGAAGGTGAAATAGGGATTGGATTCGTCTTTCTCGGCGACTAAATGATTTTCGCCCTCAAAGCCGTAGCGCACCGAACGCAGGCCCACTTCACCGGCGGTATCTTGCAGTTCGCAGTCACCGTTGGTTGGACAGGTTAGGCAGTCCAGTGGGTGATCGGAGATATACAGTTCCATCACATTGCGACGCAGTTTGCCGATGGCTTCGGACTGGGTTTTGACCTCCATACCGGCTTCGACGTTGGTGGTGCAGGAAGCGGGGAATCCTCGACGGCCTTCAATTTCGACTAGGCAAATGCGGCAAGAGCCAAAGGATTTAAGCTGATCGCTGGCGCAGAGACGGGGAATTTTTACCCCGTTCTCGGCGGCAGCACGCATCACTGAGGTGCCTTCTGGCACTGTGACGCTAACGCCATCAATACGCAGGGTGACCATAGTGGTGCTGATACTTTTTGGGGTGCCGTAATCTGCTTGGGGTTCGTAGAATTCCAACATTTAATTTTCTCCCTGAGCAGCGCCCGCAGCGTCTCGTGATGAAGAGCCTGCGGCGTCTTGTAATAAAGAGTCTTGTAATAAAGAGTCTTGTAATAAAGAGTCTTGTA
>Ga0206126_10001153_pt1 | contig 32765 bp, 50 predicted proteins | sample Helgoland_Spring_5_FD_148621 | JGI IMG/M metagenome (GOLD analysis project Ga0206126, IMG submission 148621) | Pelagic subsurface seawater microbial communities from Kabeltonne, Helgoland, North Sea - Helgoland_Spring_Bloom_20160412_1 | ecosystem: Environmental > Aquatic > Marine > Epipelagic ...
CCTTTACAAATGTATTATAGTACTCTTCGCTCTCCTCAAATAGGTGAACAAGAGCATAATCATAATCAGTTACTGCCTGCACCTTATCAAAGATGCTAAGAGGCGCCTCATGCGCTATTTTCATTTATGTTAACTCCGTTATAAAATTTTCATTCTTATGTACCCAAATAACCTCATCGTTATTCTTAGTAAGCTTAGATCGACGTCTATTCTGCTCAACATATGATACCATATCAGATACATTATAGCTGTAAATCCTTTTTTGTGCAAGATCTACACCATATATTTGTTCTGCTTTAGTTGTATATAACCAACCAGGACCAACCTTCTTACTGTTATTAAGATATAACTCTACACAGAGACGATCCATATACATATTTGTTTTGACGTCAACTAAGATACCTTCAACAATACAATCGATCTTATCTATGACTTGACTCTTATAGTCATTCATATCTTCCCATTCGAGGTTATTCTTTTTACAGTAAGACTCAACTAGCTTCTCGCCAGCATCACCTTTAGCTCCAGATAGACCATACCTACCTGCTGAATTTGCATACCATGTCATACTATACTACCTTCTTAAATCGTCTACTGGTGGAGCGGTGACCATTGTGATCTCCGTTGAGTTGACTCTTATAAGCATGACAAGCAACACACAATTCATCTAGATTCTCCAGTACATTGTTATGTGGATCACCATCTCGATGATCTATTTGTGTGCGTCCTTTAAAGTCTGCTGGCGCATCATCAAACCTAGTCCAACATTTAAAGCCTAAATGAGCATCTTTGTTTGAACATTGCCCTGTAACAAATGGAGTTACACCAACTGCATAGTCATGTATTTTACAGCTAGCTTTTTGACAGTGGGAGCAAACAGGACGATATCGTACATTGGGATAACCTACTCTACCTGAGGATGGAGTTACTCCTTTGGAGCATCCATAGTTACAGCATGTAGGTCTCATTACGCTACCTCATTTACTTCAACATTACCGAACTCTTCATACTCTTCAATAAGAATCTGAAGAAACTCTTCTAGATCAAAATCAATAGCTGCAGCAATAGAAGGGTTGTCACGAACAAACTGATGACAATCAAAACGTGCGAAAGCCATAACAAGCTCTCCATCATTATTATGGTTGATATCTGCAACGACAGTTCTATTGAACTCACGAACAATAGCATTTTCAGCTTTTATTCTTTCTTTAACAGCCGGACTCATCGCATCAAGACGCTCAGCTATTTCCATTTTATCAGTTACTAAAGTCATTATTACGCCACCTGCTCATAAGAGTGATATTCAACATTATCTTCTGCAAGCATAATACTATCAATATCTTCATCAGATAATTTACCAAGAGCAACATACACTTCACAAAGAGTATCACCATCATCGTAATATAATTCTACAGCAGCAACATGCTTACCGTCTTTAAATACTTCCCAACATGATACGCCGTCTTCAATTTTAGTTTCTAATGTTAATGTAATCATAATATAATCTCCAATCAAATTTATTGTACTATCCAGCGATTTATATGTGCACCAGCCAGATCACCTTCAAAATGTCTTACATCCCAGCTACGATCTAGATCACTACCTTGTGAGTAATCAGTACGATCTTCATATGCATTAGCACCGCAGTAATCTAAAGCAGCTTCAGTAGCCTTTGCCCATGAAGAGTAAACTCCGATAACTCCGTCTTGATCTCCGTAAACTGTGTATGCATTATAAGCCATTATGTAATCCTTTATTTCTTTCTTATTATACCTTATTATAGGCGCCTTTTGTCCTAAGTGCAACTAAAAAAGGGCTTATTTTTAAAAAAGGTTTATAAGGAAATCAATAGGTTACAAATTAAATAGATTAGACCATTGGATTAATTTGTTGCGTTTGATAAGTTTACGAGCAGTTAATTGCTCTTCTGATATCATTCCGGCTTGTTTTGCTAGATCTATCATAAGCAATACATCTGCAACTTCGTTCATAAAGGGAGATGAAGCATAATCATTCTTACGCTTCATCTTCATAATCTCTTGTATGAGCTCTGCACATTCTTCTGCTAAGATAGTTACTATCTCTTCTTTAGATGTTTCGAATTCACGTATCATTTTATAAAGGGAAATACTTTTCAAGCATATCTATTCGATCAGAAGCCATAGCCATCTTATCAAGTTCTTCTTGAATAGCTTCTACGATATCGCTATGCTCTCCAATACCAACACTCTGATTCATATAAACCATAACGTTAGTCTTAGCACGTTCTAACTCACCTTCAGCGTGCATACGTGCTGCTCTTTTCAGCTGTTCTTTCATTCTTCTACCCTCTTATCTACAATTTCTTCAACAACTCCAAGAACCTCTGCTAGGATAATAAAAACACCACCCCACAATAAGCTCCCACTAATTAGAGCACCCCCCGCAATGAAGCGGAGAGCACTCTTAACAAAACTAACATTCATATGATTCATAGTCTATTTTCCTCCTGCAAAGGATTGTTGTAGTTTAATATTATCAAAGAACTCTTTCTTAGTAGTCATAGTATCATCTAGGAAATGACCTTTAAGAACAGTTGTTTGAGTAAGAGAACTATGAGCCATAATACCTCGGTTCTCACAGCAGCCATGAGTAGCCTGAATATAAACAGCTACGTTATCTGACTCTGTCGCCTTCTGAATCTCTTTACAGATATCATTAGCTAGTTCTTCTTGTAGAGTTCCTCTACGAGCACACCACTGAGCAATACGAGTATACTTAGATAACCCAATTACTTTCTTTCCAGGAATAATACCGATATAGGCTACTCCTGCTACTGGTTGGTGATGATGAGAACAAACTGATCGTAACTCAGAACGTATTACAATCATTCCTGTATAGCCATCTTCACCGTCATTAGGAAAAGCAGTCGCTTTAGGGGCTGGGTTATAACGACCAGCCATAATCTCATTGATATACATTTTTGCTAATCTACGTCCTGTATCCATAGAGTTTGGATCATTCTCACGATCGATAACAAGGCTGTCTAATACACCTTCGAATTTTTCTGTTGCTTCGTCGATAAGAGCTTGCTTATCGGTTTCACCTAGTACCTCTGAGATATTATCCCCAGCCCAGAATCTGATACCCTTTGCTTGTAACTCCTGCTTAATCTTAGTTGATACAGGAGTTGTGTCTTGCCATTTAGCCATTTATATTCTTTCCTAGTTTTTTTAATAGAGGGAGGCCTCTATGTTCCAATTGCGTTTCCAAATAAGTAGACATGCATTCTTCCAGCGACGTTATAGCCTCTTTCAAATGCCATCTTTGCTACATCTCCAGCCGTAGCGGACTGTTCTTCTTCTCGAGCACCGACAGGCATAATCCATATAGGATAATGAACACCAGCGTCTCTAAACATTGTAACGACTTCATCAAGATCTTGCCACTCTTCTTTTGTCTGTCCTACAACAAATTTTAATTGACCTGCTTTAGATAGATCATAATACTCTTTAACTATCTCAGGTTTAATAGCCTTCTCTCTCTTCTCACCTGCTACAGTCCATAGCTTAGGAGATACAGAGAAGAACGCTTCAGGTTTAAATAGAGGTGAACCCACAAGCTCTACAAAGTCTGGAGATAGCTTTTGAGTACCATTAGTTTCCCATGTTATGCTAGACGGTAAATTATTATTACAGTTGAGGTCCATATCCTTCATCGGTCCTCCAGGCATATCAGCTAATGTATTATGTATGTCAATAAAAGCATTCTGAGCATGTCTCATCAGAGGCTCACCACCAGTTATACATAGATGATTATGTTGCATAGATAACGGATGTCTAAACCAACCTTCTGGGTTATGCTCTGTCTTCATAATGTCTACTAGCTTCTGAGCTAGCTCTGCACCAGTAGCTTGACCCATAAGATGTTTAAACTTCTTAGACCAAGTATATGATGAATCACAACCTTTATCCCATACAGGTAGATCTTCTACTCTATCAACAGAGTGAGCATCAAAGTCATTATAAGGTAGTTCATATGTATCAGGCTTAGTCGGAAACTTCTGACCAAAGCCATCACACTGTAAGTTACATAAGAAGAATCTAATCCATGCTGTAGGTACACCTGTATAATGTCCTTCACCTTGTATTGAATGAAATATTTCACTATAGATGTACTTTTTATCCGCCATGTGTCTTCGCTTTCTCTACATTATATCCATTACCATTAGGAAGCTCAGTCCAGATAATAGTATCACCTGGCTTCCAATTCATAGTATCTAATAAATCGTCAGGAAACTCAAGGAATAATTCTCCATCAGAGTTTTGCTCAACCTTTAAGAACTTCTTATCAAGAATAGCTTTAACCATAATTATAACCCATAGATAGCGCTGTTAGCTCCATGCTCTGAACACTCTACTGAGTGCACCCAACATCTACCACCTGTCTTCTCCTTAATAAGATTATCAGCAAACTTAAATGCATGATAAGCGAACTTCTCAGCGCCTACACCATCAAACACTCTAAGGTCAATAAGACCTTTCTTCTCTAAATCTAAAAACACATCCATATGAGGATCAGCTCTATCAATAGCTGTCTTATGATCGAAGCTATCTTCTAACCATGCTTTGATTGGCTTTAAGCCTCCGAAGTCAACAGCCCAGTTCTTATTATCTAGATGCTCACAGGCAAAGGTAAACTTAAAGCCTAAACTATAGCCATGCAATAGATGACAATGAGAATGATCTGCATTAGGTTGACGGAACACCGCTGATAGTCCGATGTTATGTCCGTATGTTTTTGTACTATAATAAGGCAATTTGTTTATATCCTTTCAATTTCTTTATTCCTAAAGCCCAGTTCTCAGCAGCATCTTCCACATAACTAATCGAGTTATTAGGAAAGCTCTCTTCAAAGAACATAACATCATTATCGTCTAAATACTTAATAAAGGCAAGCTCTTCTTTGAAATCAAACCAGATTTCTGCTTTTCCTTCTCCGTGATCTGAATAGTATGTTGATAGATGCTTCTGACGACCATGCATTTAATTTACTCCTGAATAAAATTAGATATGTTTGGGTATATTTTACTTATGGCTTCAGCTGTTGCTTTAGCTAGATCCATATGTTCTTTTTGCGTACCATTAGCTGATCGCAATTCGATATAATGTATCCATGATCTAATTGTTCCATTCACATACAAACGAGATACTGTATTACCTTCTGGTAGTACAACTCGTGCTTGTTCTTTAGCAATACCATTTTCAATTGCCCAGTTATAAGCTCTTTTTGACTGCTCAATAACTTTTAATTGTTCTTCTTCCCAACGCTCTATTAAGTACTCATTGTCAGTATCAATACTGTTCTGTCTGTTCTTAGTATCTTGTAATCTACATTCACGTGTAACAAACGTATCTTTCATCTCATTAGGATCAGCATAGCGTTGAGAGAACTCTTGAAATGCAAATGATCTATGTCTTAGCAGCTGTCGAGCGATGTCTCTAGTTGTTGTAACTTCCATACATGCTGACGCCATTTCGAACGGGCTCCAGTGCTTATGCTTAATAAGGTACTCGAGCAGCTTGGGTGTCGTTTTGGTGTTAGCTTGGTTCGATGGATTGGAGACACGGGCGCAATAAGCGACGAGGTCTTGGATGTTTTCGAGGCCCATAATTCCTGGTTCGCCTGAATGTACATGCCGTACGGGTTGACTGTGCGATAATAGTCTGACATGCATTATCCTTGACCTCGAGACTTTTTATATGATCGACGTTTATGTTTATTCATTGAAGATGTTTTAACATTACCTTTACCAATACTGGTCTTCTTCTTAAAGGTTATACCTTTTTGTGCCATTCAGCTACTCCATTTTAAAATCTTTGAATCGTTCGTTTACTTGAGACTTATCGAATGCTGGTGTATCATCTACAACACCTTCAGTAGGATTCTCTGCATCGAATAGTCTCATCTTAGATCTATCAACTCCTAGTACAAAGCGTTTATACTTACCAGGATCGTTATATCTATTCTTAAGCTGCTTAACCATTATCTGTCCTTGAGATTCTAACTCTTCAGATGATATAAGAGCAATCATTAAGTCAGCGGTAGCGGGTAGTCCAAAAGACTCGGACGTATCTTCAAGCCCAGGGTCTGAGCTAGTAAAACCCGAACGTGTCGTTTGCGTTGCAGAGAAGACCGGTACGTTGAACTCAACAGCAAGGCCACGTAACTCCTCGGCAATAGCTTTAATATACGTATAAGAATTGATCGATCCTCCCATAGCTTTCATACGAGCAGATGCACAGATATTAAGATAGTCAATAAAGATAATCTCCGGTACAAAGTTACGTTTAAGCTTTAGTTCGTTTAGTAGCGCTCTGAAATGACTAGAGTTAGCCGCGCCTGTTGGATATTCTTTTATGATTAACTTACCATTAGTCTTAGAAGCAATATCATCTACCTTACTCTTAAATATAGGCTTAGCGATATTCTCTAATTGATCAATAGGTATGTTAAGTAGATTAGCATCTATACGTTCAGCGATACGCTCTTCAGCCATCTCCATAGTAATATATAGGACGTTTCTTCCTTGGCTTAGTATGTTACCAGCCATATGACACATAAAGAGTGACTTACCTACTCCGGTTCCTGCGAGCGCAATATTGAGAGTTTTATTAGGAATACCACCTTTTGTGATTCGGTTAAGGTATTCCAGATCGAAAGGTATTCTTTCTTCTTGCTCGTGATAGAAGTCATAACGTTCCTCCACATTCTCGATATAGTCGTGACCGACTGATGAGTCAAACGTTACAGCTAACGCTTTCTGTAATAAATCAGGTAAAGCGTTCTTAGTAAGCTCTTGATGCTTACCGTCAATTATAGAGATACTCTCCATAATCGCATTATGTATAGCTCTATCTTGACACCACTTCTCAGTAGTATCTTCAAGCCATTCCTTATCTGCTTTCTTAGTTACATCGTCGAAGATGTTAGGTAACATCTCCATAGCAGCAGTATACTGATCGTCATTGTAACGACCACTTTGATCTATCTCAATCTTAAAAGCATCTATAGTAGGTAGCTTGTTGTATTTAGCAACAAACTTACCTACCTCAAGAAACAATTGACGAGTCACACCCTGAAAGTATTCAGGCTTTATAAATGGTAGCACCTTACGCATAAACGATTCATCTATCAATAGATGACGTAGTATAAGCTGCTCTAGATTATTGTTCATTCTTACTCATTTCATTTAAGTTTTCAAACATTACGCTCTCTAGTATTTTACCTGCATATCGTTGAAAGTGCAAGTTATCAGTTGTAAGTTCTTCATCAGGACTAGAATGTAACGTAACATTAAACTTCATCATATCAGACTTATTATCAATAGAGATCTCTCCAAAGGAGAATACTGACTCAATAAACTCTCCTTCTTTGATTCGTATATGCCAATGATCATCATCACCAGGGATTAACTCAAACTCTTTGTTCTGCTCGAACATACCTGGTATACTAACCATCAACACTCTCCACTATGTCATCCATACTTACTAAGGACTTATGTCCTATCTGATATTGCTTCTTTAAGAAATCTTTGAAATCTGATCCATCAAATATTGGATCCCAAAACGATTTTTCGAGCGTAGCATCGTATCTAACTTTACCTCCGATCTCGCCAGTTGATGGGTCAACCACAGCGTACCATCCGTTAGAAGGCTTAACAACATAGCCACCAGCGAGAGCACAATCCAAGAGACCAGAATACTTACGTACCCCACCCTCCCAAGAAACTGTAATAGGTATTTTTGACTTCTCTTTAACATAACGACTTTTCTCCACATTAATAACAAAATGATATCCTTGAATCTCTGTACCTTTTTTATCTTGCTGACGTCCTAAGATCCAAATATTATCAGCACTGTAATAGATACCTGTACCACCACCAACTACATCTTTAGGAAACAATCCTATCTCTTTGTAGGTATGATTGATAGCCAGCATAGGTATATTTTTCATAGTAAGATAAGGAGTAGTCATACGGAATAGACCCTTAAGAGCCTTTGCACGTGACATATCTGCTACTGACTTCTCATTGATAGCATCATCTAGTTCTTTCTTAGATGCTAGGTTACCAATAGAATCAATAACAATGATTACCTTATCAGCTCTCTCGATAGTCTCAAGCTGAGATATCAAGTCAAATTTTAGCTCTTCTACGTTAGCAATAGGGGTATGTAAGATACGAGAAGTATCAATACCGAATTGCTCAAAGTATGATTGAGGAGAACCAAACTCTGAATCGTAGAAGAGCATTACGGCATCAGGATGACGATCAAGATATGCACCAGCCATTAATAAGGCGAATGATGTCTTGAAATGTTTAGAAGGTCCAGCCAGCACAGTTAAGCCTGGGGTCACTCCTCCATCTACTGAGCCTGACAACGCTACGTTTACCATAGGTACATTCGTAGGCGTCATATCCGTTTCTGTGAAGAACTTAGATTCAGACAGGATATCCGTCGATTTGATCTTTGAGTTCTTCTTTAGTTTGTCCATAATTGACATGTTGTTGTTTCTCTCTCTCGTCTAGTTCATATTGTTGTCTATAACTATTGTTTATTATAGCGGCTTCCTTCAATAAGGTCAACTGTTTATTATAGTTTATAAACGCAGAAACATCTTTAGGGAAGCATGCTCCTCCAAAGCCTTGCTTTCCATCAAATCCAGGGACTTTGGTATGACTAGGCCCAATCCTATCATCAGCACCAATAGCTTTAATAATTGTTGCGAAGTTTGCATTTGTTTCTCCTATTGCGTCGTATAGTTGATTAAAGAAAGTAACCTTCATAGCTAAGAATGTATTGATAGAGTACTTAACAAAGGATGCTTCTTCTCCTGTCATATGATATGAAGGACAATGAGAACATAGACTATACTGTGTATATAATGTCTCAACTTTATCTGTAGCCCATTGCTCACCTCCTAGTATATGAAAAGGAGGATCAACGAATTGCTCATTAGCAGACTTCTCTGTAAGAAACTCTGGATTATAAACAACATGGCTAGGCCACTTCTTAACTATATCAGGTGTTACTGTTGACTTGACTATAACTAACTGAGCAGGTAATTTATTCATAACATCATCTAATATAGACGTACTACCCATTGGAGTAGGAACACAAACAAAAATAGCGTCATACGTTTTTATTTCGTTGACGCTTAAGTCATCCAGGCTTGTATTGTAGATAGGATCTATTATAGTCTTTACTACTTTAGGGTGACTAAAACCATAGTCAACAGCTTTACCTACAAAGCCGTGACCTACAATTAAAATTTTAGGCATTATTTACTCTCTTCCTCAAATCACTTGTAGAGAATCTATGCTCTCTTTTATTGAAGTATATCTCTATACCTCTCTTAGCACATATAGCTCTACCTGTAAATGTACCGTGTTTATATTCTTCACCTATAATACGAACATCAATCTGAAATGTATTCAGTATGTCTTCTAAGTCTTGTTCTGTTTGATATGGTATAATCTCATCAACATAACTTACTCCAGATAACTGTATATACCTTTCTACTAAAGTCTGTACAGGTTTATTTTTATCTTTTCTATCTATAGAAGGATCTACTTGAATAGCGCAAATAAGATAGTCACACTGCGTCTTAGACTCTCTAAGCATTGCAATGTGACCAGCGTGTAATAAATCAAATGTAGATGCTGTAAAGCCTACTTTCATTTCTTCTTTCTCAATCTACGGAGTTTAGTATACAGACGTTCCTGTTTATCTAGTAATAAAGCTTTTAAAGTTCTACGCTTAATTCTAGCTGTAGTTGATTTATGAAGTCTTTCTGCTTTAGTCATTATAGTATCTCCTTATACTGTTCCGTTTTTATATGCGTATTCTAGTGCGTTATTCGCTTCTACCTCCATAGGTCTATTCTCATACCATTTACCAGTCTCTATATCGAATTGACGACACAGCTCAACTATCTGAGTAGCCGTAATAGGATATCCTTTATCTATAGCCTTTCCAGCTACAGCAATCATTATACGATACATCTGCCTATACCAACCAGTACCTGATATAGAGATATACTCTACCGCTAGGTTCTTAGGCCAGAAAGGACAGTCTCTATATGACGTCCATACAAAGTTAGTATTATCTAGTTTACCTTTACGATACTCTATTACTTGCTCTCTAAAAGCAGGAGGTAGTCTATCGAGAAAGGACTGAGCATTTCTAGTATCATCATATGGCCACTTGGCGAGAAGGACAGCCAAGTCAATAGGCTCGCCACTATTACGGTAGAAGAAGTTATTAGCACCGTCATAGTCCGCTGGTATGTAGTACATCCTAGCAAGGTCTTTAGTCTGTGCATCTCCAATTTCGTTGAGCTCTTGGTTAAGAGCGTACCAGAAGTGACGTAGTTTAGTTGAGTCAATCGGTACGTCAGTGTTGAATACAACTCGAAACTTTGGATGGTCATCCGTACTTGAAGCAGTACTATACACCACATAATCATATTCACCAAAACGATCACGTAAAACATCTTCTAAGTCTCCTTCAATAACTAGATCATCTACATCTACTGCTGCCCATCCAGACCATTGAATAACATTCTCGTTCTTACGAGTAGTATCAGGCTTGAATATAGCAGGAGTAATTAACTCTGCATCTTGCTTACCGTTAAGCTTTCTTTTAGATAGTTTATATAGGAACAGAGTAAACTTATCCCATGACTCAAAGTCCATACGACGATGAGTTTTATTATCATATACAAATCTATTCTGAGCATCCCACCATCTAGGAGACTTGAATATTGTCATACTATACAAAGAAGTCCTCCAACGTAGCTACAGGTTCAACATCCCAGTTAAGAGCATCGAGTAGATGCTTGATAGGGTCAACGAATGCTTTCTCATATTGTTTATTATAGTCAATAAATCGATGTAAGTCAAGCTCTTTAGGTAGATCGTTAGCATAAGCAATAACGTTCTCTTTGATAGAGTTAGGAGTCTTAAGATAGACAAACTTAATCTTCTCACCGTTCTGTATTATCTCATACTTCTGATCTAGACCTGCTTGCTTTATATAATGATTATATAACAGAGCGCCTCTCACATGGATAGGACAAGCCTTCTTATAGATAGTTTTCTTATCAGCCCAAGTAAACGGTACTCCGTCTTTCTTCTTAGATATATTACATCCTCTAGGAAACGATACAGACTCAGGAGGAAGCTGCTTCCATTCCTTCTTGAAGTCAGCAATAAACCTTTGAGTAGCAATCTCACCTTCATCAATAATAACTTTAAATATCTTCTTAAACTTATCACGACATACCTGAGGAGTAGAAGAGCGTACAGCATCTACGCCCATCATCTTCATCTTAGGTTCTGCATACTGCACACCTTCGTTATTATGAACGTTTAAGATATAGCGCTTCTTAGCAATCCATACACCTCGGTTAGCAATAACCTCACGAGACATCTCCATACGGTTTTCCATAACCTTAAGCTTATCAGCTAGTACAGCATATGACTTCTCTAGTACACCTTCGAAATGCTCACGACATATCTTATCTAAGAACTTAACAGGATCTTTAGGGTTAAACTTCTTAACCATCTCATTCATATTCACATACAACGAGTCAGTATCAATAGCAATCACATAGTCTTTATCGTCAGTCTCTAAAGCAGTATTCATCTCTTTATTGATAGCATTCTCAGCCCAACGAATAGATAGCTGACCTGAAGTAGTAATAGCTTCTGCAACGTGATTATTAAAGTAACGGAAATGCTTATTACCTAGAGCACCATACAAAGAGTTCATAAGAATCTTAATAGACATCTGCTGATTCTCTAAGATAGTCATCTTATTCTCTAGACGTTTAGTAGGAGTATTCTCATACTCTTGCTTAGTATCAAGCATTGCTTTCTTAATAAGTCTACGCTCATCATAGTACTGCTTAATGATAGCAGGAATAATACCTACCTGATCTTTACTAAACTTAACACCAGAAGCAGCCATAGTAGTCCCATCAGGTATATTAATATCAGTATCACCTAAGAGCTTCTCTACAGGATCTAATCCTAGATGCTCTTTACCAGGAAGAACAGTCTCAGGACTCATATTATACTGAACAATAATCATAGGATAGAGAGAGTTAAGGTCAAAAGATACTACCCAGTCATGCATACCAGTCTGAGGATCTTTTACATACGCTCCAGGATAAGGAACCTTCTCTTTACTAAACTTAGGAGGACAAGCTATCTGCTGCTTGAATAGCAAACGATATAGAATAGAGTCCCAGATCTGCACAGTGCCGAAAGTCTCTGAATAGTTAACTCCACCTCTATAAGCCATAGTCATAGCAAGAGTAATCAGTCCTAGTTTCTCTTCTAATCTCTCGATCAATAGAACGTCTTTTATATTGTAGTCAATAAACTTCTGGAAGTTAGTCTTGTATAATCCATGCAGAGACCCCGCCTCATCATAGGAGAGCTTACGCTCTCCCAGGACTACATGCGCTATATGATCTAGTTTATATGACTCCTGCATACCGTAGGTATAACCGAACTTAGTAAATAAGTCATAGTAATCTAACTGCTGAATACCAGCCATCTCGTAAGCAATTACTTCTCCACGAGCCATCATAATATTTCGCTGATCTACTATACCCCAAGGAGAGAACTTCTTATAGACGTCACCGCCTATGATATTCTTTACCCTGTTAATGAGATATGGGAAATCAAATAGACGAGTGTTCCAGCCAGTAACAACATCGGGGCAATATTTTGGATCGTGCCAGTAAGCCAGCCAAGATAATAGAAGATCAATCTCGTCCTTACACTTGATATATTGGATAGCGTCAACGCCTTCAACTGTGCAATCGTCTTCATTGTAGTCATATAATCCCCATACTCGATATATATTATCTATATTATTTTTCATCGTGATAGAGATAACAGGATGAGCGGCTTGCTCTACAAACGGAAAACCTTCGTCAGAAGCTACCTCAATATCAATAGAAGTAACGTTTACTTTATCTCGATCAAACTTAGGAGCGTCAGGAAAGCGATCATTTATATACTGAGTAACATAATTAGTAGTACCATAGATAGTTTTATTATCTACTCCTTCGTACTGCTTCATATAGTCTTTAGCGTCTCTCATAGTATCAAACGTCTTAGGTAACACAGGTTGATTCTGTAGATTATACCATCCAGTCTCATGAGATGCATTAACGAATAGAGTAGGCATATACTTTACCTTCTTGGCTACACGTTCTCCATCTTCTATTCCTCTGTATAGAATACTATTACCATATCGATTTACGCTTGTATAAAAGTTCATATGACGCCTCCTAGTGTCAACAAACTATATTATAGTATATATCGATATAGTATGCAACTGAAAAAGGGGAAAGGGGCCACAACAGCCCCTTTTCATAGTTGTATTGACATTTACAAGTCTTCGTTGTCAGTCAGCATTAGATACTTTGCTTCTTCATGGTAACCCAATCTATGAAGCTCAGATGCTGCTCTTGCTTTTCCTACTGATAGGAAGAAGCTGTTAAATCCACTAAAGAATCCACCCACCGGTGCTAAGGCATATTTCATTACTGCTTCAGTCATTAGAAACGTCTCCTTAAACCGTCAGTCTTATTATGAGCGACGTTCCAGATGTCTCCGCGACATAGGCCGATATCAGCTAGATCTTTATCAGTAAGCTTATTCAGCTCTTTGATAGTTTTTCTAGCTTCTGATATATCCTTACGTGATGAGTTTAAGTCTTTAAATAGATCTAACAGAGAGCTAATCGCTTTCTGTAAGAAGCTGGCTTGTAGTAGTATTAGTTGTGTCATTTGTTTTCCTCGTTTGACCAATATTGATTTTACGAGGACGCATTTCATCAGGAATGACATACTGCAATTCAATTGCCAGAATCCCGTCCTGAATATCTGCTCCGTTTACATTTACATGTTCAGACAGCCTAAAGGTTCGTTTAAATTTCTTTGTCGAAATGCCACGATGGATAAATTCTCTCCCTTTAGAAACGTGTTCTCCTTTTACTGTCAAAGTTCTATCTTTAACTTCAACTGAGATCTCTTCCTTAGTAAATCCCGCAATAGCCAATTCAATGAGATATTGCTCATCGCCTTGTTTAATAATATTATGTGGGGGATAATGATCTTGAGCATGTTTAGCTGTCCATTCTAGTTCATTAAACAGATGGTCAAAACCTACGAAAGATGATCGGGGGAATAGTGTATGTAAGCCTGTCATTGTTATCTCCTTTTGAGCAAGCAAGATTGATATGCGACCAGAGTATTCTGCATCGCTATATTATATATAGTATTTTTTATTTAGAAAGCAACTAAAAGTTTACTTATTTCCGATATTATATTTCGGACATAATTCCCATTGTGCCTTCTCCTTAAATGGGATGATCTTGATTTGACGTAGAGGAGCACAATTAAGATCTGCTGCTCCTTGTATCTCTACAAGACCCCAATCACTTAGCAATGTTGTGATAGTATTTCTACGCTCTACATCATTAACTTCGAGATTAGCTTTCTTTCCATCTAACATAAACAGCTCTTTAAAATGAACGATGAAGTATCGTCCCTGCTTATGTAATATATGACATGATTGAAATAATTTTTTATCTTTACGAGAGGCGACTCCTATTCGGGTCAACGTCTCTCTTACTTTTAGAAAATCATCTGGTTCGTTTAAGACCACCTCGAGCATGTCTTGAGGTTGCCATTCTACAATATTATTTTCTTCCACCTTTACTCACCTTCTGTTTTATACTTTTTATATTTTCAGGTGATAGAAGGGATAGTACTTGCTTAGCTTTATCATTGCTATATCCATAGTATTCTTTAATCACTTCAATATCACTCTCAGTTTCTGGTTTCATCCATTTCGAAAATCTTTTACGTTTACGAATGATATTTATAAGAAAGTGATATTGTAGTTTATTATCCAGGTGATGATAGCGATTCATTACGTTTGCAATACCAACAGTATCATAGAAGTATGACATAGATCGATTAATAAGAAAAGAGTTATAGCCTTTCTCAGCAACGTCATCGACCATAACATCTTCTTTAGAGAAGTTAATACTATTAAGATAGGTAAAAGGATTCATCAGACAAACTCCACGTTAGCCATAATCTCAGTCATACAAGCAACAGTATTAAGCTCATGATCAGCTACAAACGAATCTTTATACTGATAGTCAGCAAGTATAAGAATCAGTTGAGGTATAGAAGCAGGTACTACAAACTCATTCATATTATCGTATAGTCCTCTAAATATGGCAACGGTATCGATATCCATACTATCTACGACCCACTTACGCATAGACTTAAAGTCTTTTGCCTTAAGATGTTTACATAGAGTAGCAAACATATCACTCGATACAACACTTACAGATGCATCGATAGATCCTGCAATAGACAATCTTTGACCTTCGTTTAGTACTCTACGCCAATCAGGAGCATGCTTCATAATAAGATCAGCCGCAGCCTTCTTATCATAAGTCACACCTTCGTCATCTAGTATAGTAGTAAAGCGAGTAAAGAATAGTCCAGCAAGGGTTGCCATATCTTTCTTAGACGTATTAAACTCATACACACCACATCGAGAATGTAAGGGTTCGATAATACGGTTCCGAAAGTTACATGTAAGTATAAACCTACAGTTATTAGAGAACTCTTCGATAAAGCCACGCAAGGCAGGTTGAGTAGATTGAGGATTCAGATAATCTGCCTCGTCAAGTATAACAACCTTATAGCCGCCTTGCAATGATACACTAGAGGCAAATTGCTTAATTTTACCTCTCAACGTGTCGATGTTTCCTTCTTCGGACCCGTTTATAGTTATATAATCAAGTCCTAGTTGCTTACACATAGCTTTAGCAACAGTAGTCTTACCTAAGCCAGCAGTACCGGTGAACATCATATTAGGTATTTCACCAGTATCTACAATAGCCTGTAACGTACTCTTTAGCTGTTCAGGTAGTATAGTATCCTGAATAGTTTGCGGGCGGTACTTCTCTACCCATAGAAAATCTTTCGACATATTAACCTCATAATAAAAATATAGTATAGCTCACTTAGGTTAATAAATCTACTCCGATTCAGTAGCCACTTCTTGTTGATAAGCTTCTGCAAGTTGAATAATCTGTAGTGATTGATCTCTAAGTTGACCAATAGTAGATAACTCTTCACCTTTAAATGCACCACGTCCTGTAAGTGCATCAACTACTGCTACAGTACTACGCGCTACTCGATTAGATAGTTCATAAATCTGTGTATGATCCATTGTTGTTGTTTCTTTTTTAGCCATCTTAGCCTCCATAAGTAGATGTTTTTTCTAGAGCAATCCAGTACTTGACTTCGTGATTGACACTAGAGAATTGTGATATAAGTTTAGATGAGATATCGACTTGATAGTCATCAGCAATAATTTTAAGGTTGTTTATGTTTAGCACAAAGCTAAAGTCTTCTGAGTTATACTCACCCTCAACCATAATAGAGTAAGTATTAGCAGTACTATTCTCTGGATCAACAACAGTCAGTTTAACCGAACCATTATCAGGTTCAATCAATACTTGACTGTGACCAAAGACGCCAGCAGCTTTTTTAAGACCATTTAACGTAGACTGCTCTAACGTAAACGACACATCTGCTTTAGGCATATTAATAGGTTTTCCGATCGTAGTTAGCATCTCAGGATCAGCATAGTAATACTTTACCATAGCACGTCCTGCGTTACCGCCTACAACCATATTGTTTTCTTTAAATTGAACCGAAGGATTATCAACTAGGTCAAGCACACTTAAGAAGTTCTGCAAGTCATATATACCTACTTGTTTATCAAACTGTTCAGTTACAGTAGCTTCACTAAGAACGTTCTTAGCTTCAGCAATAGTCATAATCTTATTACCCGGTTGAATAACAACATTACTGTTTATACTGGCAAAGTTCTGTAGTATCTTCACCGTCGATGCACTTATTTCCATTATGTAATCCTACTAAAGTTTTTATCTTTTACTATTTCTAGTCTGTTCTCGAACTTATCATCTAGCAACTCTCGCTTATGAGAGATAACAAAGATGTTAGTTTCGTCCCCTAAAGTATAGATGATCTTCATAAGATTATCAACACCTTCGTGGTCTAAAGATGAGTCGAACGTCTCATCCAATATAAGAAGATTAGTTGCAACACTATTCTTCATCTTAGCTATCATCCTCCAAGTAAACAATAACGCTAGATCTATACGTTGCTTCTCACCTTCAGAGAACGAATCGTATGAGAATGCATCTCTGAATCGCGATCTGATAGTCTCTTGGAATGCTTCGTCTAAGTTAAACGAAACATAGAAGTCTAATATCTCTAGGTACTGATTACACAGCTGATTAATAACAGGTAAGTACTGCTTAACGATCTTAGTCTTAATACCAGTATCCTTAAGCATAGTACTCATTATAATATTATAATTTAATTGCTCACTGAGTGCAAGCTTTTCTTCTACAAAGTTATTACTATCGAACGTTAGATCATCTAACTCTTGTACTGCTTGATCCATATCAACGTTCGTATCTAACTTACCTATCTCTGCTTGAGTACGATCAATAGATGATTGAAACTGAGCAATAGATTTATTATTAGCAGCTAAGTCACTTTGATAGCCCCTACACTGATCAATAATGTTTAATGCAGAGGATAGAGCTTCTTGAGCTTCTCGTAGTCCTTCATCTGCTTTACCAATTCCTGACTGGAGTTCCTTTGCTCTGCTTTTACCTTCCAACACACGGGTCTCTTTTGTCTCCTCAGTGATGGCTTGATCACAGGTCGGACAGATGTCGTTATTCTCAAAGAATTGGATATCTTTAACGAGCTTTTTAGCTTCGGTGTTGAACTTCGTCTTATATGCTTCGAGCTCTTTGATTTTAGTTTCGCGTTGTCCTCTCTCCACATCTGCATTCGGTAGTTGAGATTGAATGGAATCACTAAGCTCTTCGTTCTTTCCATGTAGAGTTTTGATTTCATCTTGGAAATCAGAGATGAGTTTGAACTTCTCTTCTTTTTGCTCTTTATTGATTGCTTTGATGTCTTTAATGTATTTCTTCTGTGCATCAATTTTAGTGCTTGTGACGGCATGCTGATGAGTAACATCTTTTACTTGATCCTTCAATAGCGATGTCTTCTCTCTAAGTATACTATTCATCTTAGAGAATACATTAATATCCAGAAGATCCTCGATAACATCTCGTCGATTCATAGAACTTAGTTGCATGAAAGGAATAAAGGAGGAGGAACCTAATACAACTATCTGATGAAAGCTTTTATGGTTAAGCTTCAAGATATTCTGTTCGAGGATCTTCTGGTACTCTTTGGCATGAGATGATTGGTTAATCATCGTCTCGCCTTTCCATATCTCAAAGACGTTAGGTTTAATACCTCTAACGATTCTGAAATCTGAACCTAGTGCGTTGAACGATACTTCAACGACAGTATTTTTATTATTAATAGTATTAACAAGTTGATTCTTAGATATATTACGATGAGCTTTTCCAAACAAAGCAAAGCTCAATGCGTCAAGCATAGTAGATTTACCTGCACCGTTTTGACCTACAACAAGAGTAGTCTTATTCTTCTTAAGGTCTATCTCAGACCAGTTGTTACCGGTCGATAGAAAGTTCTTCCATCTCAAAGTCTTAAATGTTATCATTATGCAATTTCTAAGGTTTGTGCTTCCAACATAAGGTCTGACATATGAGACTTAATCCTATCTTTATCAAGGTCTGTCTCTACAGCGTCTATGTAAGTATATAATAAAGTAGAAGTATCTTCAACTGATATTTCACTATCTTCTACATTTTCTCCAACAAACTCGTTAAAGTTCTCAGCTATCTTAAGCTCAAGTATGGATTTATTCTGAATACGATCTACAAACTTATCGAATATAAACGTATCAGCTTTATTGATTACAACAATCTTAACGAACTTATTCTCTATCTGAGACAAGTCATATTGCATATAATCTGTATTACGATCATCGTAAGTTATCTTATGATACAAGGTATGAGGATTATGAATAGCTTCCATCGTTCTAGTCTCTGTATCTAAGATATGAAAGTACTTATCATCATGAGCATCGTTCCAGAAGAACTCTAGCTGTGATCCTAGATACTCAATATTATCTTGTATTGACTTAGTATGAAAATGACCTGATAATACTTTCTCAAAACGAGAGAATATAGATCGTTGTAATCCATGCTCACACTTACGACCTTTCATCATCTCATATCCTTCGATATCGAAATGACCTCCAAGCCAATCACACTTAGCATTAGCAATAAAGTCTAATGACTGCTTCTCATTCTCTGCTGATATCCAAGGTACAAGGCCAAGCTTAAAACCATCATAGTCCATCACAGTAGGCTCATGAAGTATATTTACCTCATTCATATAGTGACCTAAGAGCTCCTTGAGACTGTTAAGCTCATTAGTGTTCTTATAGTATGTGTCATGATTACCACAGATAATATCCATGGTCATTCCATACTCTCTTAGCGGTTTAAGGAAGTGATTACGGTTGCGGTTAAGAGCGCGGAAATTGATAAACTTCCTGTTATCATAGTAATCACCGAGATGCACGATATGGCTAATACCCCGTTCCAGAAGACAAGGAAAAAATACATCATTGTAAAATTTCTCTGCGTTATCGAGAAAGATGTCAGAGCTATTGCGAGTGCCACAATGAGTGTCATTAAGAAGGGCTATTTTCATGATCTAATATATTCCATTTCGGCGTCCAGCCTAGTTTAAGTAACGGTTCGATATCTGCTATAGTATGAACCCTTTCACCTGCAGGATTCTCATCACGCCATTCACCTTCAAAGCCAAATGCTTTCGCTACTTGCTCTACAGGAGTGGCATGACCTGTACCTATATCATATACACGTCTCTCTATTATAGCTGATTCGAAGTTATTAATCAACTTATAAATTGCAGAAATAATATCATCAACATGAACAAAGTCTCTATTATGTTTTCTATTGATATACTCTACTTGATTGTTCTTAAACTTCATAAACAACATATCATCTCTACCTGGCCAGATAGTATGGAATCGTAAACCAATAGCAGAGTAATCTTCACATTGAATCTCATTCATTCTCTTAGTAGCGGCATATGGATTACCCCACCACTCGTAGGCATTAGATGAAGAAGCATATAAGATATGTTTAGTATTTGCTTCAGCGAACTCTAACATATTACGAGTACCATTAACATTAACATCATAATACAATTCAGGGTTATCAAACGAAGGTCTTACTCCAGCAAGAGCTGCTAGATGAATAATAAAATCAAAGTCTAAGTCAGCAAAGGACTGCCAATCTTGTTGAGACCTAACATCTCTATCATCACCAAACTCATATACTGTACAATCATTATTCTTAAGGAACTTAACTAGACGACTGCCTACCATTCCATCTGAACCAGTTACAAGTATTCTCATTTTATAAAATCTCCTAGGTCTGAATCTACAGTTACATTTCGCTTCTTACGCTTCTTCTCTTCTTGAGCAAAGACTTTTACTTCATCGTCCTTCTCTTTTACTTTATCAATACGATCCTTTAACTGATCTACGAATGCTCTCACTACCTGTACTGATTGTGAGTCATCTTGATTAGTAGCGATATACTCTTCTAAGCCACTCTGAGATAAGAACTTAATCTTAACGTCTTGTTGTTTCTTCTCTTTAGCAATACGACGAAGGAATGCATACCAAGAAATCTGAGTAAAGTATGCGAATGCATTTGGATTGCCTGTACGAGTAGCTGCTTCTATATTATAGTTATCAATAGCACGAAGACAATTCTCTACAGCATCCATAACCATCTCTTCACGATAGGTATAGCGAATAAAGTTTGATTTATGAGAGAGACCTTCTGCAATCTTAAGAAAGCAAGATGCAATATAGTTAGGTACAATAGGTAGTTTAGTTTCTGCTTTTTGAGCCTCATTAAGAGTACGTACATAATCTACAACAGCTTGAGAGAACTCTTTGTTGTTGACATAATGGATACTTGCTCGTTTAGTTCTAGCCATGATAAAATTCCTTCAATTCATTATATTATAGTATGTATTTTTATTAGATGCAACTAAAGAAACCAGTTGCACTTCTCGCGAAATCGTATATAATCATATAGCGATATGGGGAGAGGGGAGATATGTTATTTAACTAAGAATCCAATTCGGGGATCATCTATATAACCATTTGCATTATCGTATGCTTCTATAAAATCAAACCCATGTAATTCCATATGTTCTTTCTTCTTACCTATGTCTGATGACCATACTGGAATAATATGATCGTAATCTGGATCTGGAGATAGTCTAAGATGAACTTCGATAGGGTTATCGTCAATAAACTCTACGTTCAAATGAGTAACTTTATCACCTAAGGATTTAAAATGATGAGTAAGTTTAGGCTTATAGTTAGATCTTTTCCATTCAATAAACTTACTTACATTGATAGGCATATTAGTACCTTCCCAACAATCTAAAGGTTCCCAATTACCACCCTTTATAGTGTCGCTTTTCCATTCATAGTTAACCGAGTAATGTTGCCCTTTAAAATACTCACACCAAAAATAACCTGGAGGTACTGCTGTATAATCACCCTTAGCTAGCTTTTGTACAGAAGCACCAGCTCCCATACCAGCGAGGTTATATATAGGTCTAATAACATATGTGTTTGTCTCAGGAATCTCTACCCCTGCTGGTCCACATACATACCCAAACTTTTCAGCTAACCATAACTTGTTCATCCATTTACGATGACTAGGGTATTTTTTATATGCGTCTGTATCTTCCATTAGTGCATTTTGTCCTTATCGAAAAGAGATATAACATTATCTTCATCTGAGTCTAAAAGATCGTTATTCATATTAGCAACTATACGTCTTATATTGGTTAGCTCTTCTTCATCGTCACCAGTCTCAACTGCAGCTTCACTCTCAATTGCTTTGAAGTATTGATCTAATAAAACTTTAGATGGTTTAGCTTCACCTATTATCTGATTAAAATTTAATAATTGAAAATAATCGTCATTAAGTTGAAATGACATCCATGGACGGAATGAATAATATCTAAATCCTTCTCTAAGATGCTCTGATCTGACTACCATCATAACGTTTTTTACTACGATGTTATAGTCTTCTCCTTCAGGCTCTTGGACGATCTGAGCTACTATCTCATCACCATTTGTTAGTTTAAATTGGGTGTATGCGCTCATTTTATATCAACCTTTATCATTTTATATTTAAATTGTTCTTTCTCATATATTTTAACTCTCTCTATAGAGTGTAATAGTGTATAGTTTTTTCTACCCTTCCAATGTAGATCGTCAGCTACGTCATATAGAGTAGTGGTCTGACCATTATCTGATTTTCGTAATCCTCGTCCTATAGACTGAAGAACTTTTATTTGACTTTTAGAAGGAGACGCAAATACAATATTATGTAGGTTACGTATATTAATACCAGTACTAAATGTACCTAGAGATGCTACAATGATTGAATTGCTTTGCTTCTCTACTATCTTACGTATTGCTTCTCTATCTGATGTATCTACTTCTCCAGATACAAAGAATACTTTACGTCCTTCTTCTACCTTACTATTTATCAACTCATAGAGAGGTTTGCCATGAGCGTCCACACGGTTAAATAAGACAAGAGTATTTCCCTTAGCAGATAAAGCCAGATTAGAAATGAGCCTGTTACGCCCAGTATTTCCAATAATGAAGTCAATTTCCTCTTGATAAGTTTTCTTTCCAAAATCTTCTCTTACTTCTTTAGTATAGTTTAATAATAGTACTTTAATATCTAGCGGTGCTAGTGTTTCGTTATCTTGTAATTTCTTTGTAGTAGTAACCTGATATACCGGACCAAATAATCCTTCAAGTACTAGCTTATGTGTCTGTGTACCGTCTAATGTACCTGTGAACCCATACCTATATTTAGCTAGGGTAGCTTTGTTCATAATCGAGGAGAGAGACTTTGACTTAAATCCGTGACACTCATCTCCAAGTACCATACCAAACTGTTCAAACCATTTCCGAGGTAGTTTATATATTGACTGCCAAGTACTAATGATAATAGCTTTGTTAGTTGACTTATCTCTACCTGAATAAATTTTATGTAATCCATGTTCGCTCATCCCATAATCTAAAAAATCTTGATGCATTTGTTCTACTAAAGACGTGGTAGGAACAATAACTAGAATTCTACCTGCTTTAGGATAGCCTACGCCCTGTGCTATATAATGTAACCAGTATTTAGCTATAAGATAAATTATAAACGATTTACCAGAACCTGTAGGAGATAACAATATTGCTCGAGATCGTGTTAGGGCTGTTTCAATGGCATCGTATTGGTAATCTCGAGGCTGAAATGGAAGCGCTTCGTCAGCAAGTAAATCAGGTATATGTTGAAGAGGTTCAGCTGCCGGAACCGGAAATCCAAAATCAGACTCTTCTGTGTCAACAGAATAAGATCGCTCAATTGCAAACTTTATTAAATAAGCATATAGCCCAGCAGGAAGCTCTCCGTTCATGCGATTAAAAAGTTTTATCTTTCCATCCCAGACGCGATTCTTATATGTCGGCATAAATTTATACCCAGGAACATAGAACGAGAAGTAATCAGATAGCTCAGCTGCATGTCCTGCTTCACAGTCTACATACAACATACTATAATCTTTTAATCGTACTGTAAAGTCAACCATTCTCTTTTAATTCTTTATACTTCTGTCTTACATCTAAAAACTGTTGTAAGTACTCATGGGTGTTAATCTTAAAGATCTGAGGTTCATTGTGATCCACTGTGATAAGAATGACCCCTTGTCTGATAGGGACTCCCGTTCTCTCATAGAAGGCTGCAGCGTAGAACGATGCTTGTATAAAGTAGTTCGTTATCCACTCTATCTTCTTAGGTTTACGAGATGTTTTGAAGTCAACAATAGATAACTCTCCATCAAACTCAGCTATACAGTCAACCTGACCAGCACATTTAAGTCTATCGCTATAGAGATATTCTTCTTGGAACCATACATTATCTAATCTTTTATCAATGATATCTTTTAGATGACTGAATGTGTATAGGTTATTAGGCATAGCCTTACCTTTCCAATCATCTACATTATCTATATAGTCCTCAGCTAACTTATGTACAGACGTACCTCTTGTAGCAGCTTGATGAGATATCTTATTAGCTTCTTCCTCACCAACTCTTTTACGCCAACGCATGATAGAATCTACACTAAGAATATTCAATACTGTTGTGATAGAAGGATAAGCATTACCGTCTGGGGTAAAGTACTTACGACCTTTCTCAGTAGTTTTTCTAGTCATTTTAGGTAGAGTGATACCATGATCAACGTGGGTAAACATTATTAGTTACCTGCCTCAAATTGTTTCCATTTTATAATATTGCCGATAGTCTGATGTCGCCAATTTAGATTGTTTACTATCTCAGTAAGAGTTTCTATTACAGTCTTCCAATACTGAACTCTCTCTTCGCTTTGTTGGATCTCTGGATCACTATCATAGTAGTATTCCATCTCACCTTTCATAACCTTTAGTCCGTCAAACGGATCAGGTTCCCATCCAAGAGCTTCTATAGACTCTCTATCCATCTTACCATTATAGTATAGCCATTTTTTCTTTAGTAACGTCTTCTGTTTAAACTCAGAACGTTTCTTAGCTAGCTTAGCCTCTGCTAGCCACTGTAGGTATTTAGCATGTAATGTAGGAGTAGCTCTCGACGTTTCGTCTAAAGCAGTTCTTTGTATAACACTATCATTCGCCCATTCTTCTAGAATGTTTTTCAAATCCATAATATAACCTCATTGTTTAATCTAATTCAAAGTAAGAGAACCTAAACGTAACTGGGAAAGTAATTGCAATAGTATCACCAGCAACAGCTGACATATCCATCTGACCTAAGCTTGTCGGTACACAATCTATATATCTGATCGTTCTAGTAACATTATTATGACTGCTCAACATCATCAGAGTTATATCTGTAGTTGTAGGTGGAGTAGTATCTGTTACAGATCTATTTAGTCTAGACTTCTCAGGCTTCTGTACCATTCTATGTAACCAATTGTACATCTCAGTATACGAATTCATATTCTCGTCAACTACTATTATAGCTTCTAGTTCACCAAAAGTCAACTTGTCCCCAGGTATAGCAATATTACCAATACGTGAATAAGGTAATTCTGTAACTGGTACTGAGATATTAGGATGAGATACATTCTGACAAAAGAACTCTAGATTAGCAAAGTTCTTTCTATCTACAAGAAGTTTAAACGCAGTAGGTTGTAATAGATTAAGATTATTTAATCCAGTTGTTGTACCTGTAAGTGCTGTGTCTACATTGACAGTAGATGTTGGATCTAATGTTGGCATTATATGTCTCCTATTCACGTGTATTTATATAGATAAATAACCTAGTTATTATGGAGAGTAAAATGAAAAGTCAATATGAAATTGTCGCTCCTTTCTATCAACAACAAGAATCTAATGAACCTAAACTGTACTCTGCAGAAGACGGTCATAGATATGCTATGTTTGTAAAAGGAAATGATCATCTAATCAATGGTAGAACATATTGTTTTAAAGATGAAGATGGTAATTATGTTAGCTCATTTGTTAGTCAGTATTCAGATATTATAGAAGACAATCTAGAGCCTGGTATAAAAGCTGGAGTAAGAGCCTTACATAAGAAAGGATATCTAACCTTTACTTCTTGTCAAGGCCATGATGATTCTAAGCACAGATATATCGGTGTACTTTTTAATAATAAAGAACAAAAAGAAACATTTATATCAGAAGTAAATAAACTAAAATGTGACACATATTGGTACGACAATGTTATTAATACAGTTGAAAGACCTTGTCATGAAGTACCTTGGTGGTCTGAAGGTGGTATTACATTACATATAGTTTATGATGATCAGTTATATCATCAATCTTCTCAACAGCGACGTAGACAAAAACCATATACAGATTTAGAATTAACTAAGTTCTGGAATATACAAACTAACCGTAACTATCAACACTATGAATGTGTAGTGCTGTCGTTTGGATATCCTATGTTAGAGAAGAGCATATGGGAACGAGCACGTAAGTCTCTATTCTATAATCATTATAAAGTTACTAGTGCTTATCATGAGTTTGTTTCTAAAGCTCACAACCTACCAGAGTATTTGGCATAAAAAAAGGGCGGCCGAAGCCGCCCAAGTTATTTTCCGTATCTAAGCCCTATGCTGGGTTTAAGATATTGTCTACGCGGAAGATTCTGTAGTACTGGTTAGCACGTGCTGTACCAATATCATCGCCAGGTGTTGCGCCTACGAATGGGTTTGCAACCATACCGTAACGAGTTTTAAACCCGATGCGTGGTTGGAAATCATTCTCGCCAACTGCACGAACCATTGTTAATGGTACGTATGGGCAATAGAAGATACCTGCGTCATATGCGTTTGTACCTTTGTATCCAACTGTGATATAATCAGCAGTTGCATATGGGTCGATGTATACTTTCATACGACCGTTTAAAGTACCAGCAAATGTGTTACCTGTGTCATCTACATTTAACGCAGTGTTCATTGCAGGTGTATAGTCTAGCATACCTGATGCTGACAATGCTGTTGCAACGTCTGAAGAACAGATAACGATGTTACCTTTTCCTCTACGAGTGTCTTTTGCGATTTGGTTAGCTTCACGATCAAGCTGTACAACTAGACCTTTGAATTTCTCAGCTGACCAACGACCATCTGCATCTGTTGATAGATCAAAGATACCATTTTTAGTTGCGTTAGCAGTTGTGAAACCAGTTTTAGCACGAGAGTTGATTGTACGAATCACTTCACGGTTAATTTCAGCTAAGATTTCTGTTGACAAGATGTTTGCCAATTCTGTCTCAGCGTCTAAACCATGAATCGCTTTCAAGTCTTGAGCTAGCTCTAGTGTGTATTCAGCTTTCAAAGCACGTGACTTAGCTGTCACAGTTGCTTTTTCAATGGTGAAACCCATTTCAGCGAAAGAAGACTCACCAGTTGTACCAAGTTGCTCAGCATTCGCAGTTGACATACCGCCACCGAATGTTGGGATAGCACCAGCTGAATCAACGTTAGCTAATCCACCTACACCTGAACCATCAGCGCCTTGTGAAGCTGATGAATCGCCTGAGAAGCCACTTACTGCTTCTGGGAACAATGCTTCATCACCTGATGTAGCGCCTGCACGTGTTGTTTTGTACTTTGACTTCATTGCGAAGATCAAGCCTGTTGGACCTGACATTGGCTGAACACCACATACGTCATAAGCCATCATGTTTGGCATAGCACGACGTACTAGTGAGATTAGTACTGGGTTCCAGTTAGCTGCAACTGATGTGTTATTAGCTGCTGCATCTTCCGTCATCATTGAGGCTTGTTCGCCTTGCTCACGGATTGCTTTTTCTGTGTTCTCAAGAACAACAGCAGTAACGGCACGTTTGTGTGCGTCACCAATGTTTCCGGCTGACTCTTCGTTCAATACCGGAGACCATTTCTCTACGAGACGATCATAAGTTTCCATAATTGGATCTCCTAATTACTTATTTGATTTGCGTAATGCGTTAATGTACTGTTCCATCATTGGAGATACTTCTACTTCATCTGAAGTGTCTGTTTCTTCTGTGATAATGGACTCAGCTGTTTTTGTTTTGCTGAAATATGATTCTTTCAACGTAGCAACTTTCTGTGAGAAAGCTTTTTCGTTTTCGAAATCAACTGATTCAGCAAGTGATGTTAGCTTTTCAACTTGTGTTTCTGCTAAGTCTTTTGACGCTTCACGGATAACCGCTGCACGCTTCAAAGATACTAGCTCTTCACTAATTGCCATAGCTTTTGCTGTAGCTTCGTTAACTTGAGCTTCTAACTCTTCGTTAGTTTCTGCTAATTCATCAACTAGGTCGATTTTGGAATCAGGAACAGTAATATAAGATTCTGTGAACACGTCTTTCAACTTGCTCATAAAGCCTTCTGCAATCTCGGTACGAAGACCTGTTTGGATTGCTACTTTGTTGTCTTCCATCCATGTTTCAACTACATAGTTAAGATAGCTGTCTACTTTCTCTACAAGATCTGCTTTCGTTGTAGATACTTCTTCTGCTAATTGCTCAGCATATTCTGTTTCTAAACGATCGATCTCTTCAGAGATTTTTGACTTAACCGCTGCTTCAAAAATTACCGCTGTTTTGGCTTTAAAGTCTTCGGACAGTGTTGCCTCAGATTCTACAAGCGCATTCAGGTCGTCACTAAAGTCTCCATCAAAATCTACATCTTCGGCCTTCATTGCCTTGCCAGCAGCTTTTAATTCAGACGGTTGGCTGTTACTCTTGTCACCCTTGCGCTTTGGCGCTTTAGGTCCCTTCTTCTCAGCTGCATCTACAGATGCAATTGATTGAGCTTCAGCATTCTTCGGATCGTGAGCTTCTTCGATTTCCTCGTCGAGCACAACATCCTGGTCTACTTGATCAGTCATAATTGACTCCTTACAATTTAGTTTTCATTAACGAGAGGAAATTCTTAAACTCACGTGCCTGTGCCTCATAAAGGTCAGCACGTGGAGCCTTCTTAATTTCAGTCTCCATTTGTTCAATTACTTGAGGTTCAATAATGCCATTGTTCCAAACCCATTCTACACCTTCCATTATACCATTTACGAAAGCTGTTGGTGCAGAGGGATCTTGTACGATATCAACCGTATTAAGAACGAAGTCGTCTTTGACGAACATTATGCCATTTTTTTCCTCAAGGCTACCCATACCACGAGTTGACACTCCTAGTTGAACACCACCTTCAAGTAATCCCTTAACGATATTACCCATTGGAGTATCCAATACTTGTGCCTTTCCTACAACATCATTTCCTTTCCAAGAAAGTTCTGTGATCTTGTGTGAAACTTTATCCAGATTTACAGTCGGTCCTTCTGGGTGATTCAATTCACCTACCGCTCTGTTCTGGGAAACTTGTTCTGTAACGTACTTATCTACTGCGCCTTCCATTATGGCTTTTGGATAGATACGTCCATTTCTATTCTTTGCTTCGGACTGCATGAACACACCTTCTATAAAGTGGTTCTTTGTACCATCTTCTTTAGCTTCTACGATACATTCAATATTCTGTTCGTTATATTCTGCTATTAATTTCATGCTCTTGCGTCCCAATATGTTTTACTAATCTCTCCGTGATCGACATTACCGCTACCTACTCTGCGACAACGTACATACACGGAATGACCATGTGAAGTTCTTATACCATTCGTTGATTTCTGCCACAATGCGCGCATTGGGTGATTAACACCTGGATCTGGAGGAGCATTATCATACTCGTACTGATCGTTATTAGGTATTGCTACGAATGCCATTTTTAACCTTTATATGTCTTAACAAACTGTTTAGCCATTTTCTCTGCTTCACGCTGAGTTCTATAACTGTCTAGTCTATCACCATCTAAGTATACCACAAACCCTGCTTTTTCTTTATGTATCATCACAGGTATGCGATCTATTTTTTTGTTAAAGACCATTTGTCCTGAAGGATGTCTACCTAGCTTTTCTCTTAACTCAGTGAACGTTCTCATTCCAACTGCCTTGTCATGTTTATGGTTTATTTATAATAAAAGATTATTCTAGATCTTCTTCTTCATCTTCTTGATAATCTTCATCATCGTCTAATTCCATAGCTTCTTCAGCACCAGCATCAAGCTCTTCTTCTGTCTCTTCTTCTGCATCTAAGTCTAGCTCATACACATCAGGTTCTGTTTGTGCTTCAGATCCAACTCCATTAAACATCTGATCAGCAATCTTAACCTTTTCTTGTTCTAGAGATTGGTTCATTACATCACCCATGATATCTTTAAATGTAGGAGCCGCTGATGCGAAATCCTGATCTAATACTTGGTCAATAAAATCTGATACTTCTACCATTTTATTCTTCCTCTTCTGTTTCAATTTCACCAGATGCTACTTCATCTGCTATTTGCTTCTTCATATCGTCCATTTGAGAGTCATCCATAAATAAAACACTCTTCATGACATATTCTTTAGAGAAGAACTCTCCAACATACTGTTGCATCATATCAAGAGTTTGTAATCTCTCTCTTAAAAGTTCTGCTTCTTTTAGTTCTGTAAAGTGACTATCACGTACATACTCTACAGAAATATCTTCTTTCCAGTTTTCCCAATCTTCTTCTGTAATAATACCTTTAAGAATTAATTGCTTCTTAACAATATTATAGAATAGATTATCAAAACGAGCTCTTAGTCTATCAATAAACTTCTGAAACTTAAGTTCATCTCTTGTAATCTCTGTTGATCTACCTAACGAGAACTGAGATTCTTGCTCAAGTCTATTGATAGGTACATTCAATGATCTATATAGACGTTTCTGAAAGTATATAATATCGTCAATTTGTCCAAGGTTCTCTCCCCCTGGTAATGTAGATATCTCTGTACCTCTACCACCTTCACGTCTAGGAAGCCAGAAGTCTTCTAACATAGACATATGTTTACGATCATCTCTGATAGCACCTGTGTTAGCATCATATACTAACTTGTTACGGTACTTAGTCATGATGTTCTTCATATACTCTTCTGATTTACCTTTAGGAAGGTTACCCACATCAATATAGAATATACGACGCTCAGGAGCTCTAGCTAGTCTGTAAATAACTAACGAGTCTTCCATCATACGTAATTGGTTAATTGGTTTTAGAGCTTTGTGAAGATGTGATACAACCTTCTTACGTGCTTCATCTAATAACCCAGATGTAACATAAGAAACAGAATCAGGAGTAATCTTAATACCTTGATTGGTTGATCCAGCTTTCTCTTGATAGATGTAGAACTCATCTACACTCTCAATAAGAGTAGCACCTGTTTCAGGGTCTTTCTTCTTCTTAACTTGTTTAACCTTTTTAATCTTTGCAGCATCAATAGGTCTAATCTCTTGAATACCAGCTTTAAGATTATTTTCGTCTAGTACTAAGTGATGGAACATACGTCCGTCAATATACCAACGCTTAAACAAATCATGTCCCATATCTCTAAAGTTAAGCATAGAGAGTACATTAGTAAACTCTTCATCCATTGCTTTCTTTATTTGATCGCTAATACCTTCTACATTATCTAAATTTAATTTAACAGAAGCTTCTTCGAATGTAGAAGAGATAGCTTCGTTAGTAATATCTTCAACAGCAGCATCTACCTCAGGGTGATGAGATACAGAGCGATACTGTCTAATAAGTTGTTTTTCATCTTTAGACTTTTCACCGTCTAAATCTACGTAGGTGCCATAATGTGCACCTGCAGCCGTGACATAACCTGCACCATCTTCATCAACCGGAGGTACAATAGATTGTAACTTCTCCTGCTGTCGATTACGGGCCCGTTTAATCTCAAAGCCAAATAATTTAATACTGTCTTCAGCCATGTTAATTCCTAATTAGAGTAAGAGGGACCATCTCTAGTCCCTCTATCTATTTATAGTAGTCTTACGAAGTGGTATTTGATTCCCAGTACTGTACTTGGAACTCAACAGTGAATCGTTCAATCTCACTCTCTGAAGCATAGCTCAGATCGATTGGTGATACAGCTGTTGGGAAACACCCTCGGAAGTTATATGTCTTAATTGTTGAGCCATCTTTATCTAATTGCTCTACAAGTAAGTCTGCTTCGTAATCAACAACGTTAGTTAAACCAGTATTAGCACTATGTGCATTCATACCATTCATCCAACGTTCCATTGAATCACGAATTACAAAATCCGTATCGTTTATGATTGTTGGAGTCCATGCTTCGAATGTACGGTCTCCAGACATTTTTAATTGTCTACCTCTGAATGGAACAATGATCGGACTGATCGTTGAACCAGGTAGTTGTGCTGCCTCACAGAGGAAGGATGTTACTTCTACATCTCCACCTGCATATGCTGGGAAGTTAATCGTTGCTTTGAACAGATTTGGTCTAGCACCGCCACCTCTCAACTTGGCTTTAAAGTCATCTACTCCTAGAATAGCCATCTATGTATCTCCTATACCGTGCCTGCGACTTCTTCGAAGTCAACACCAGTTCTAACAGCTACGAAGTTTAGTGTAACGTAGTTGATTGAACGTGCAGGCTTAACGAAGATATTCGCGATGAATTCATTACGGTCAATAACAGCTGCTCCATTGTTGGTTGCATCGCAAACAACTTTGAAGTCTGTAATACCGCGGCGACCTTGGATTTCTCTCAAGAATGGCTCTACAATGTTTACGAACTCTGCGCGAGTAAACTCGTCGTTGAATTCAAACATTACATTTCTAGCCGCTGCTGCTATTGCTCTCTCCATGACTAAGAACAATCTACGAACATTTACTCTGTCAAATGCAGATGGTCTGTTCAAGAATGTTTTGTCACCGAATAGAAGAATACCTTGGCCAGGAATGTTTGCTACTGGGTTTAGACCTGCTTTATAGAGCGTATCTCTTTCTGCTTTAGTAGGAGAATATGCTAAAGCTGTTACACCGAAGTACTGTCCACGTCTCTGACCTGCTGGTGAGAACCATGGTGCAGCATTTGCATCTGTAGCTGCCATAACACCAGCTGTTGTAGAAGCAGCAGGAATAAAGATGTATTGGTCGTTAAATTTGTCGTA
>Ga0206126_10001159_pt1 | contig 32679 bp, 20 predicted proteins | sample Helgoland_Spring_5_FD_148621 | JGI IMG/M metagenome (GOLD analysis project Ga0206126, IMG submission 148621) | Pelagic subsurface seawater microbial communities from Kabeltonne, Helgoland, North Sea - Helgoland_Spring_Bloom_20160412_1 | ecosystem: Environmental > Aquatic > Marine > Epipelagic ...
CGCAACAAAGAGCTCATCTTGCCACTTGCACTCAAACCCGGCAAAAACCAGATCACTATCCGTTACCAGTGGAAATAAAACCATCTCTCACCATGCGCTCATTATTACTTAGCCTTGTATTCATCAGCCCGCTTTTGGCTGCCACGACCCAAGAAGACTTTTACCTTCGTGAGGAGATCCCGTTGCCGAAAGGCGAGGTCATGGAAATCGGCTCCATCGCGTTGATGCCGGACAAAAAAGTGGCGGTGACTACACGCCGTGGCGACCTCTGGATTTGCGAGGGCGCTTACGAAGAAGACCTCTCCAAGGTCAAGTGGACCGTCGCTCACCGTGGACTACACGAACCACTCGGCATGTTTTATCAGGACGGTTCGCTCGTCCTCACCCAGCGTCCCGAGGTTTCCAAACTTACCGATACGGACAAAGACGGTAAAATCGACTCTTTTGAGACGGTCTGTGCGGACTGGGGAATCAACGGCGACTACCATGAGTATGCCTTTGGCTCTCCTGCCGACAAAGACGGCAATGTCTGGGTCGTGTTGTGTTTGACTGGCTCGTTCAATGCCAAATCGCCGTGGCGTGGTTGGTGTGTTCGCGTTACCCCTGAGGGGGAAATGATCCCAACCTGCTCGGGCATCCGTTCACCGGGAGGGATTGGCTTCAATGCCGCAGGCGAAACCTTTTACACCGACAATCAGGGCCCCTGGAATGGTTCGTCTTCCTTGAAGTGGCTCAAGCCTGGTAGCTTTCAAGGGAACCCGACGGGCAACGTCTTCTACCCGGAACAGCAGGCCATTGAAGCACTCGAAAACCAGCCCAATGACAAATCCCGCATCGTTGCAGAGCGTGAACGCATTCCCAAGTTCATACCTCCAGCGGTGGTGTTGCCCCATGGAAAAGTGGGGCAGTCCCCAACCGCAGTTATTCACGACCACACAGCCGGCAAGTTTGGTCCTTTCTCCAATCAGGTTCTGGTGGGAGAGCAGACCCACTCGGAAGTGCAGCGTGTCTTCACGGAAAAAGTCAACGGCATCTACCAAGGGGCGGTCATCAAATGCCTCTCAGGTTTTCGCGCTGGGATCATCCCCATGCGTCTCAGCGACGACGGCACTCTTTTTGTGGGCGGCAGTAACCGGGGCTGGGCCAGCCGCGGGGGCAAGCCCTTCACCTTTGAGCGGGTACGTTGGACCGGCAAAACCCCGTTTGAAATTCTTGAGATGCGCGCCAAGCCTGACGGCTTTGAACTAAGTTTCACCGAAGCCGTCGATCCATCTTCCGTTAAACCGGAATCATTCTCCATGGCAGCGTGGACCTACATCTACCAGTCTAAATACGGCAGCCCGGAAGTGGATCAAGCCACCCCGGTGATCAAGTCCGCCACGCTGTCCGGAGATGGTAAATCGGTGCGCCTAGTTATTAATGGACTGGTCAAGGGCCACGTGCACCACTTGAGCAGCCCGGGCGTCCGCTCAGCCAGCGGTAACAAGCTCTGGCACCAGGATGCATATTATACGCTGAACGAAATTCCTGATTAAATAGCTTTAGAATACGGCGTGTGAGGGGTGAATAGATGTTATGAGATAGGACGTCATTTTGACTGAAAGAATGGAGCTTTAATCACCGTAAATTTAGCACCGTAAAGTCACCTAGCTTATTTTATCCCGTTAAATCGTGATAAAAAAGGCCTTTTACTACTGTTTTAATGGGATAAATTTACCACATTCATCCTAGCTTCATTTTCATATGACCCAGCTTATTATCTCCCTATTGAGGATGCCTGTCGTTCGGCCTTTTATTGCAACAACTTTAGCAGTTTCCTGCTGCTTATTGTCTTGTGGGGACAAGAAGGAGGCAGTTACTACAGGCGAAAAAGCTATTGATAGTAAGGAATCTCCCCAAGAGGCCGAGCCCGAGGTGGCAAAGGCCCAGAACGGGGAGCGCTCGCCTCTGCCCGATAAGGTTACGTTCAATGCACATATTCAGCCAGTGATTTCCGAGAAGTGTTACCACTGCCACGGGCCGGATTCCAGTACACGTGAGCCCAAGAAAGCACCGCTGCGCATTGACCGCGAGCAGTTTGCCTTCGAGCCACGTGAGAATGGCAAGCCTGTTATCATTAAAGGTAAGCCTGCTGAGTCCTATCTGGTTGAGCTGATTAATACCGATGATCCGGAGATCAAAATGCCCCCGCCCGAGGCTCATCACACGCTCACGAACCGTGACATCGCCCTCATTGAGAAATGGATCGAGCAGGGAGCCGAGTATCAGGAGCACTGGGCATTCATCGCTCCGGAAAAGCCCGCCGCACCAGAAACAACTAACAAAGACTGGGCCAGCAATCCGATCGACCATTTTACTCTGGCGGCGATGGAGGAGCACGGACTTGAACCTAATTCCGAGCAGGCACCGCACCGTCTGCTGCGTCGTATTTATTTTGATCTCACCGGGCTTCCCCCAGCTCCGGAGAAAGTGAATGCATTCGTTGCCGCCCACGCTGAAGATCCGCTCGAGGCGATCAACGGGGTGCTCGATGAATTGTTCAAGTCCTCTGCATACGGCGAAGAACAGGGCAGGCTCTGGCTCGATGCCGCGCGCTATGCAGACACCCACGGCATCCATATTGATAATTACCGTGAGATTTGGCCCTACCGGGACTGGGTGGTTCAGGCCTTCAACGACAACATGCCCTTTGACCAATTCACCATTGAGCAGCTGGGCGGAGACTTGATGCCCAAGCCTAGCCTCGAGCAAAAGGTGGCGACCGGATTCAACCGCTGCTTGCCGACCACGGGTGAGGGCGGCTCGATCGCAGATGAGGTGCTAGCCATGTATGCTACTGAGAGGGCAAGCACGACATTTGGTGTCTGGCAAGGGCTCACGGTGGCGTGTGCCGAGTGCCACGACCACAAGTTCGATCCGGTTTCGCAAAAAGAATTCTATCAGATTACGGCCTTTTTCCGCAACACTACGATGTCTGCACTCGATCGTAACAATCTCAGGCATCCGCCCAGCATTTTTGTGGCGCGCCCTGCTGACAGGCCACGCTATAATGCCATTAACGAGGAAATTGCGGCACTAAAAAAGACAGATCATCAGACCAGGTCAAAACGTAATCAAGAGCGGGAGGCCGAGTATCAGGCTTGGCTTACCCGGCTGAAAAATCCCACACCTCCGGGTGATGAACTGCCAATCGACGGGCTGGAAATACGCCTGCCCCTGATCAACCCTACCAACAATATTTTACAGGGAACGGCCAAGGGCCAGCAGATCTCGCTGAATACTGAGATACGCACGCTACCCGGTATCTTTGGCCATGCGCTGCAGGTCGGTAACCGCCCGCCGGTGGAGGTCGGTGACTATGGTAATTTTGATGGCAAGCACGGCTTTTCCTACGGTGGATTCATCTATCTCGAAGGCAAGCCCCACGGAGCCATCATGGCCAGAATGGATGCCAACGACAATTATCAGGGTTGGGATTTATGGGTTGAGAATGGCCAAATCGGAGCACACGTCATTGAGAGATGGCCCGAGATTGCGGTTAAGGCCGTCAGCAAGAAGCCACTCAAGCCCAAGCAGTGGCATCACGTGATGGTGGTGTATGACCCATCTAAGCGCAAAGATAGCCTGACGATTTATTTGGATGGAAAGCCGACACCTCTGACATACGTCCGCAATAACCCGGGCAAAGATATCCGCACACTTGTGCCAATCACCTTGGGCAGCCGAGCAGGAAATGATTCTAGGTTAAGAGGTGTGGTTGCTGCACAGGAGCTGCAAGTCATTAGCAGAAAAATCGAACAGAGGGATGTGCAGGATCTTGCCTTTAAAAGCATGAGAAGGGGGCTGCAGCAGGCACCTATGAACAAAACACTGCAGGTTGCACTCAGGCAGCAGTTTGACATCCAGCAACCTGCTAAGCCAACACCTGAGCAGCAAAAAATCGCGCAACTCTTCAAGGAGAAGCAGGCGATCGAAGGGCGGGGGGCTCATACCCTCATCATGGACGATAATCCCAAAAGCAAAGCCTTTGCCCATATTCTGGATCGCGGCGATTACGCTTCCAAGCTGGAGAAAGTATTCCCGGGAGTGCCCGCAGTGATTGCTGGCGAGAAGCCTGAGCCAACCAACAACCGGTTGGATTTGGCCAAGTGGCTAATGAAAGCGGAAAACCCACTCACCGCCCGGGTAACGATCAACCGCCAATGGCATTACCTCTTCGGTCGAGGTATTGTTGAGACCACAGAAGACTTTGGCATCATGGGCGCCCGCCCGAGCCATCCCGAGCTGCTTGATTGGTTGGCAACTGAGTTTGTTGCCAGCGGTTGGGACTTACAGCACATGTTGCGTTTGATAATGACCTCGTCAACCTATCGCCAGTCCGCGGTGATCAGTGAAGAGAAGCTGCAAGCGGATCCAGGTAATTTCTACCTTTCCCGTGCTCCACGTTTCCGTATGCACGGCGAGCAGTTGCGGGACATGGTGCTCACGACATCCGGCCTTCTTGTCAAAGGGGTTGGCGGGGCGCCAGCGAGGCCCTATCAGCCGGAGGGAATCTGGGAAGCGGTGGCGATGAAACAATCCGATACTAGGCTCTATAAACCTGACTCTGGAGACAATCTTTACCGGAGATCTATTTACACGATCTGGAAGCGCACGGCACCACCACCATCCATGGAGTTGCTTAATGCACCGCCGCGGGAGACATTCTGTGTGCGCCGGGAGCTGACCAACACACCTCTGGCTGCCTTTGTCACGATGAACGATGTGCAGTTTGTCGAGGCGGTCAGGGCACTGGCAGAAAATGCTCTCAAGGCAGAAAGCGAGACATCCAAGCGCATGGACTACATTACCCTGCGACTGATGTCACGGGAGCTCGACACTAGCGAGAAAGAGCTCGCTATGGAGACCCTGGAGCAGATCTTTGAACAGTTTAAGGCGGCGCCTGAAGAGGCAGCCAAGCTCATTGACGTAGGCGAAAAGCCAGCAGAGAAATCATTGCCAGCTCCGGAGCTGGCGGCATGGACCGTCATTGCTTCCCAGATTCTCAACCTCGACGAAACACTCACCAAATAACTAACATGAATGATCTTTTTGACCTCAACGGCATTGTCAACCGCCGTCAGTTTTTCCGTAAAAACGTCACGGGCCTGGGTGCAGCAGCACTTGCCTCCTTGTTGCCCGAGGAGCTTCTCGGGGCCAGTGATCACGGCGTCGTGGGTGGCATGAAGGCACCCCACTTCGCTCCCAAGGCAAAGCGGGTGATCTACATGTCGATGATCGGGGCCCCCAGTCAGTTGGAAACCTTTGATTACAAGCCTGAGCTAGAGAAGCGCTACAAGGAGGACATCTCGGATTTCCTCAAGAAGTCCGGTGTGCGCCTGACCACCATGACCGCAGGCCAGAAGGGGTTCCCCGTGGCACCCTCTCGTTTTAAATTTAACCAGCACGGGGAGTCTGGAACATGGGTGAGTGAGTTACTCCCCTACACGGCCAAAATGGCGGATGACATTTGTGTCATCAAGTCTATGCACACCGAGGCTATCAACCATGAGCCTGCCAACCAGCTGATCTACACCGGTTCGATGATACGTGGCAAGGCATCGATGGGCTCATGGCTCTCCTACGGTCTGGGAAGCATGAATCAGGATCTGCCGACCTTTGTTGTTCTTCATGCCCAACACACTAGCCCAACTGCCAATGTGCAGGCGATTTCATCAGGCCTCTGGGGTAGTGGTTTTCTGCCTGGAAAACATGCTGGGGTGGCGCTGCGCGGTAAAGGGGATCCTGTGCTCTACCTGAAGAACTCACCCGGCATTTCCCGTGAAGTGCGGCGCTCGATGCTGGATGGGCTCAACCATCTGAACCAGAAATCCTATGAGCGTGTCGGAGATCCTGAAATTCAGACCCGTATTCAGCAGTATGAGATGGCATTCCGAATGCAGGCCAGCGTGCCTGAACTCACCGATCTCGATAGCGAGTCTGAGCACACCTTTGACCTGTACGGTGCTGAAGCCAAGAAGCGTGGCTCCTTTGCCAACTCTTGTCTGATGGCCCGCCGTTTGGTCGAGCGTGGCACGCGCTTTGTCCAGATCTTCCACCGTGGCTGGGACCAGCATGGTGGCATGATGCGTGATCTTCCGCAGCAATGTAAGGATATTGACCAAGGAGCCTACGCCTTGATTCAAGACTTGAAGCAGCGTGGTATGCTCGATGACACCTTAGTGATCTGGGGTGGTGAGTTTGGCCGCACGGTTTACAGCCAAGGCGCCTTGTCAGAGACCAACTACGGACGTGATCACCACCCAAAATGCTTCTCCATCTGGATGGCTGGTGGTGGTGTCAAGGGAGGTATGACCTACGGTGAAACCGACGAGTTGTCGTTCAATATTACAACACCTGACCAAGCCGTGCATGTGCGAGATCTTCAAGCAACCATCCTGCACCAGCTCGGAATTAACCACGAGCGCATGTCATTCAAGTTCCAGGGACTCGACAACCGTTTGACTGGCGTTAACCCAGCGAGAGTGGTTAAAGATATTCTTGCCTAGGAAGAGCTTGAGCTGATCTCAAAATAGCATTCATTTTGGGAGCTCTCTAGGAAGTAAGCTCCAAATGTTTTGTGACTAAGTTGACCGCATTGTCTGCAGTCATGCCGTGTTGTTCACGAAGTTGGTCCACCTTGCCGTGCTCGACAAACTCATCCGGCCAGCCGATGCGCTCGACAGGGGTGTGGATATCTGAATCGTTCAGAAGCTCGATCACGCTTGCGCCAAAGCCATTGTGTAGTACGTGATCCTCCATGGTGATCACTACCTTGCACTTCTCGGCATAGGTGCGAATGAGATTGGCATCGAGAGGCTTGATAAAACGTGGATTGATTAGAGCCACGGAGTGACCTTGGGCTTCCATTTTCTCTTTAGCCTCAAGGGCAACTTCATACATGTGGCCGAGGCTAATGATGGCAACATCATTCCCGTCTTGGAGAACTTCTCCTTTGCCGATTTCCAGAAGAACGGGCTCTGATTTTGGTGTGACCCCGATACCGCCACCTCTCGGGTAGCGGATGGCGGTTGGACCATCATCGTAGTTAGCCATGGTCCAGAGCATATCGATAAACTCATCCTCGTCCTTGGCTTGCATGTGAATGAGGCCAGGAATGGCTCGCAGATAAGCAATATCGAATAGACCGTGGTGGGTAGGGCCATCATCACCGGAGAGACCTCCTCGGTCCATACACATCCTGACAGGGAGGTTCTGCAAGGCGATATCATGAATGATCATATCGATAGCGCGCTGCATGAAGGTGGAGTAGATGGTGAGGAAAGGCCTGAGTCCTTTGGTAGCATGGCCGCAAGCGAATAGAGCAGCGTGCTCTTCAGCAATACCTACATCAAAGTAACGTTCCGGAATTTCATTTTTGAAAATCTCTAGCTTGGTACCGCCGGGCATGGCTGCAGTGATGGCGGTAATTGATTTGTCTTTTTTAGCGAAATCTGTGACCGCTCGGCCATAGAGTTCTGAGTAGGTTGGGTTGTCAGCAGCTGCTGTGGAGCCATCCTCAATCTTGTAAGTACCAAGGCCGTGGAATTTCCCAGGATTTTCGAGCGCGGGTTTATAGCCGCGACCTTTCTCGGTGATGATGTGCAGTATGACGGGTTGGTCTTGTGTTTTGAGATGTTCAAAGGTGCGAATCAAAAGAGGCAGGTCATGTCCATCGATCGGGCCATAGTAGTGGAGTCCAAATTTCTCAAACAGCACGTTAGGGACCAAAAGGTTTTTGGTGTTGCGCTCAACTTTGTGCGCAAATTTACGAACCGTATCACCACCAATTTTTCCAACAAACTCAGAAGCCTTGTGACGGACAGAGGAGAACATTGGGTGGGTTTGTAAGGCGTTGAAATACTTCGCCAGTGCTCCCACATTTCGATCTATGGACCACTCGTTATCGTTGAGAACAACAATCAATCGCTTGGTGGTGTGCTCGATGTTGTTGAGGGCTTCGAGAGTGGGTCCGCATGTGAAGGCAGCATCTCCAGCGACGGCAACAACATGGCTATCCTCCTCTTTGAGGTCGCGAGCCGATGCCATGCCAAGAGCGGCTGATAGAGCGGTGCCCGCATGTCCCGCGCCGTAACAGTCGTGCTCTGATTCTGTGCGTAGCAGAAAACCATTGAGACCTCCGGGAGTTCGAATGGTGTGGATATTCTCAGCACGGCCAGTCAGCATTTTGTGCACATAGCCTTGGTGAGATACATCAAAGAGGAATTTGTCTTCGGGGCTATCGAATACACGGTGCAGAGCTACGGTGAGTTCAACCACTCCGAGATTAGGGCCTAGATGCCCCCCAGTGCGCGCAAGTGAATGGATGAGCGTGTGCCTAATTTCGTCACACAGATCCTCGAGCTGATCGTCAGGCAGCGCCTTGACATCCTCGGGTCCTTTGATTTTGGAGAGAAGCTGTGGTAGCTCAGAAGAGCCTGATTTCGTCGTCATTATGATCGGGTGAGGGTGAGGTGCCCTCTTGAGCGTCCTCTGGGTTAGAATTGTCTGTTGAATCTGTTGTAGTTTTGCTTGCAGAAGACTTGGGCTTAAGCGTGATAAGATCAAGTCGTTTCCGTGCATTACCCAAAACTGATTCACAGTGGCTGATGAGTTCCGCGCCACGCTCGTAGCTAGAAATGAGTTTTTCTAGAGGTAATTGTCCTGATTCCATGGTTTCGACCATCGCTTCTAGCTCTTCGAGAGCGTCCTCGAAGCTTGGGGACTTGTCTTGGACCTTTTTCTCTTTGCTTTGTTTGTTGGGTGGCATGGTATGAACTTAATCAATTGAATAGGTGACTGGGCGCTTAGAATAGTAATTCATAAGGCCGTAGCTTATCAAGGCATGATCATGTGGATAACGACGAGAAAGTGGCTTAAAAGCTTCATGAGTATCTATGAAGGGTTTGGCAAGCGCCATTCGCCCCCAAATGTTAAATACCAGGGGATATAGTTCACCATAGCTGGCTTTGGGCGTGGCAATTGACATGATACTGGCACTATTGAAAGAATAGGGAGTAATGAGAATGCCGCTGACAGGGGTATGTTGCTCGATAGCGAGAGCTTCAATGGTTTCGATTTGCTCTAGGTTTTGAGGAAGCCAGACACTGATACGGTCTGCATACCAGGCTACTGCCCAAGGTACATCTGAGATGATTACATCCTTCGATGTAGTGTTTTTCGCGATGGTGTGATTAATTGCTTTTGGGTAGTAAGGTGGCCAATGAGGGAAGCCGCCAATGCCATCAGCGCGCAGACCAAGTTTTACATCCTGAGGGATGGACAACAACATGGGGCCAGCACTGATGACGACGATAACGATCAGGTGCGCGTGACGCAGTGAATCAATGCGTTGAGCAATTCCGAGCCGTGCCCACAGAATGGAGACCATGGCGAGTCCATAGGCCGCCATGAGAGGAGCGAAGAGGATGTGGATTTGATTTGAGTCGAGGCTTTCATCTTTCAAGCCGTAGACAGACATGCCGATACCAGCTAAAACCCACATGAGTAAGAGCGGCCAACGTAGCATTCCAAGTGCCTGACGTTTGAATGGGTGAAGTAATGCAATAAAGAATAATGGAGCAGCTAGGATGGCTCCAAAGTTGGCATGCAAATTGGAAATTTGGCCTAAGGTGGTGGCCATGATGTTGATGAGTAAGCTTTTTAGCCCTAGCTCGTGATCAGCGGGTGATAGAGAGCGCAGAATATCATCTTGGGATGAGCCGAGACCATCGTGAATCGCGTAATAAGCTGTGCCAAATAGGCTTCCCGTGGGGCTGCTATAAATGATGTAGACGACAGGCAAAACCAATACAGCTAACATGCCTATCAGAGCCGCTGCTAGGATGCCTCTGGGTTTGAAGTAGATGGCTGCAAAAATGACAAAACCAAAATACATCCAGATTGTAATCCAGTGGGTGAGGACGAGCAGGCACATGAATAAGCCGGTGACTATAACAGGAACGATTGCGGATTTGTTTTCCGACGCATTTTCTATGCTGAGCCACAAAAAGAACATCGCACATGAGAATAACAACAGCATGAGCATTTGGGGCATTCCAGACTGGGAGAATTTCCACATTAGCTCACAGAAAAGCATGAGAATAGCTACGACGGAAGCGATGGTGGTATCAAATATTCGCGATATCAGAAGGTAATTGATCCCGATGGCAAGGATGAAAAAGATGACGCAGACCCCCGCAATAACTCGATCGAGCTGGTAGATGTTTGATTTTAGCGGCATTTTCCAGCGCGCTTGGTTGCCCCCATCTACGGCTTTAAGTACTGCCGCGTAAACGACTGGATTGATTGGTGCGTGGTAGGTTTCAGGGAATTTTTGGAAGCTGGCAACACGCTCTTTGTGCTGACTTTTTTCTTCCATTTGCCAGACTGCGATAGGGCGAATCACCTTGGTCGAAAATCCATTCCCGCGAGCGATTTCTCTAGCCACTTGTGCCTGCTCCATTCCCCGGGGGGAGGACAGGCCTCGAAAGGTGAAAAATACAGCGATAATGGCAAAGCCGAGAAGTAACACAAAAAAGATGGCGCGGCGTATGATGCCCGCAGTATCTGCTGATATTTTATTTTTGATGGTAGATATCATCGTGCCTCAGGTGCGCTTTCTATGTCTTTAAGTTTTCTTTGTAGGGTCCGCCTGCTGATTCCCAGTAGGCGTGCAGCTTCGGTGCGGTTATTCTCCGTTTGTTCTAGTGCGCGTCGAATTGTGAGTAATTCCAATACATGCAAGTTGAATTCATCCTGCAACGCAAGCGGGATTTGCCGCTGTTGCTCCTCTGGGGCAGGCGTCTGAGTATCATTGATGATAGGTGCGTGCTCGATACTATTTAAAAAGTAGGGGAGATGCTGAGTGTCAATGGTATCCTCATTACTCATTACCACGCCGTGCTCAATGGCTGTCCTCAGCTCACGGACATTACCCGGCCAAGTGTAAGAGCGGAGGACGGTAAGTGCGTCATCACTCAGTGGTTTGAGCTCTTTATTGTTCTCTGCTGAGAATTCTCGTAAGAATGCTTGTGCTAAAATAACGACATCTTCCGCTCGTTCACAAAGTGTAGGCATCAATATTCGAACCACATTGAGGCGAAAAAATAAATCCTCACGAAACTCCGCTTTGCTGACAAGCTCTCTTAAATTCTTATTGGTCGCAGTGATGACTCGGACATCAACCTTGATCGGCTTGTTGGACCCGACGCGCTCGATGGTTCGCTCGCTAAGCACACGTAGTAGTTTGACCTGAGTGGCTTGGTCGATCTCACCAATTTCATCGAGGAAGATGGTGCCGCCGTTGGCTTGTTCGAAACGGCCGATTCTACGTTGTGACGCTCCTGTAAAAGCACCTTTCTCGTGGCCGAACAGCTCGCTCTCAAGAAGCTGAGGTGATAGCGCTGCGCAGTTCACAACAAGCATTCTCTCCATTGGTCTACCACTCAATTGATGAATGGCATGTGCGACCAGCTCTTTGCCAGTGCCGCTCTCACCTTCGATGAGTATGGTGGCCCTAGTTGGGGCAACCTGGGTAACAAGATCACTCACTTTTTGCATTGCAGCCGATTTGCCGATCAAGCTTTCTAGGCCATGCTTACTGCTGCCTGCCTTTTCTCGCAGCTCTTGGACTTCGTGCTCTAGGCGGGCCTTGTCTTTTTCTAGAGATCTGCTGCGCAATGCTCTTTTTAAGAGTAGCTCGACCTCGTTAAGATTTAGAGGCTTGGTGACAAAGTTCCACGCTCCGCGGCGCATTGCCTCTACGGCTGTATCAACCGAGCCGTAGGCAGTCATCATGACTGCGACTGGTGGCTGCGGCAGTGATATCGCCTGATCTAGTAGATCCATGCCGCTGTCACCAGCAAGTCTGAGGTCGGTGAGTAGCAGGTCGATGGGTTCGCTTTTAAGGATCGACATAGCCTCTTTGATGCTTGAGGCAAGGTAGCAGTCGAATTCATCCTCAAGGGCCATTCGCAGACCGTCGCGTGTTGATTTTTCGTCGTCAACGATAAGTAGGGTTGCCATGTTCATGCTATTATGAGTCGGTAGATGATTCGACGTCGATGACCGAGGTCTCATGCTTGTTGTCAAGAAGTCTGATGTTGCGATCTTTACGAGGGATGGAAATGTTCACGGTGGTACCCTCGCCTGTAGTGCTCTCGATTTCGATTTCGCCACCATGTTCGCGCACGATGCGTCGGACGATTAGCAGCCCTAGGCCAGACCCTGATTTTTTAGTGCTTTGGTATGGTTCGAAAAGGGATCCCATGATTTCGGGCGGAATGCCCGACCCGTGATCGCGAATGGTGAGTGTGAGCTCGTAGTCAGTCACATGAGATGAAATATCGATCAGGCCGCCCGTGGCAGGTAGCGACTGAAAGGCGTTTTTAAGTAAGTTGTAGAGCGCCTGTTTAATTTGGCCGCCATCAAGTGGTAACAATGGTGCGCTCGAGCATAGATCTAGACTGACCTTGACGTTACGCTCTTCGAGTTCGGGCTCTATAAGACTGAGTGTATCACGCAATAAATCGTGGATTTGAAGTGATTCCCGCTCTGGCTGGGTGGGGCGAATGGCCTGAAGGAATTGCTTAAGAATGGTGTCTAGCCGGCGAATTTCACCTTGGGCTGTCTCGAGGTGTTGCGTTAGATCTTGCTGCTGCTCGCCGGAGAGTTTTTTGATTTTTCGCTCAAGTAATTGCAGATGAATATCAAGAGCATTGAGTGGATTGCCAATTTCGTGAGCAACACCAGCAGCCAATAAGGTGAGGGCGTTGAGTTTTTCGCTTTCAACATTTTCCTCAGCTTTCTGGCGCGATTGCGTGATGTCTCGCACCAGCAAGACATAACCCAGCATGTGCTCGGCTTTCTCGACCTCACCTTGAATCGGTGAGAGGTAAAAATTCAAATAGCGCTGCTCCGGATAGAGGATTTCCATATCGCGGCTGACAACACGACCGGGGTCAGCGAGTTTATCCCAATCAAAACCACGGACTGTCGCAGACAGTGCCTGGCCGATACTTGTGTCGGGATCGATGCCAAAGATGCGATGGCACGCCTTGTTTACATATGTGATTTGGCCATCTGGATCGAGGATCATTACCCCTTCTTGGAGTGCTTCGAATACACTTTCGAGAAAGCCCTTTTCTCTGACAAGGCGCATGATCAGCCGTTGCACTTCCTCAGGCTCAACTTGATCAAGTCGAGTAATGAGTTTGTCGAGGAAGCCGGATTTCATGATGGGCGAGATTTCGTTGCAGAAAATGCTGGAATGCCATACGTTCTATTCAATGACTGAAGCGTTGGTAGTATTGTGTAGCTTCCCTGACAGGGAGAAGGCGCGACAGATTGGCACACATTTGGTGGAAAGGCAATACGCAGCGTGCATTAATATCATGCCTGCGATGGAGTCTGTCTATTGCTGGGAAGGCGAGCTCTGCCACGAGCAGGAGTTTTTGCTCGTTATTAAGACCAGTCGCGGTGCTTTTCGTCGGCTTGGCCGCGAACTGGCCAGCCTTCATCCTCATGATGAACCAGAAATTCTCGCTCTACCAGTTGCGGATGGTTCGTCTGGGTATTTGCGATGGTTAACGGATCAAACTCATTAGAATTGAGCGTTTGGATGATATTTGGGTTCAACTGGGAAGTGTATAATTAGCTGCTTGTTCGCCGAGATTATTGGGGGCACTAATATAATGTGCATTTCGATGACGCTTTTTATTGCGCATAGTCAAAAACCAGTTATAAACTATCCCCCCCAAGTGCTTGGCAGATTTTTACTAGGTAAAATGCCTGAAGTTATCGCGCTCTAAGTTTTTGGACCTAAAATTTAATTTTGTTAGTTGTCTGCAAGGGGATTTCCGCTGAGGGTAACGACATATCAATAACCCCTTACATAGTCCTATTTTAAAAAGGTTACATCGGAATGAATCCAGATAGAGCAACACTCAATTTTCTTAATAGTTTTCCAGAAAAGTCACGCGATCGAGGCGAGGCGTTACAAGATGACGGTGCCGTCACTCAGATTTTTGGAAACCATCTTTTCATCCAAGGCAGGGTAGAGGACTCCACCGGTATATTTCGGACGAGTCTCCGCCTGCAAGGAAATCGCTGGTTTGGCAGCTGCACGGCTGAAGATGAGGTTGTAGCAGGTGCATGCATGTATGCCACTATGATGGAGCGCATGCATCGCGGTGAGGATTTACCGGAGAGCCCGAATGAGTTCGACGATACGCCCATCATTGATGTCATCGAAGAGAAGCTTGATAGAGAACTTGATGATAAAGAGGCTGATTTCGTCAATAAGCTCGAAAAACGATATCGGCGCTATGTTATTGAAGGGGAGATTCACGATCACGACCTGGTCCGTTTGAACCCTCGTTGGGATATTGTTAGCTATGACCCTCTTGAGTTGTGGCCAATGCCGCCCGGCGACATTCTTGAATTTTGGAACTACATAGCCTATGCGTTCTACAAGAAGAAGCTGCCCTATGCAGAGTTTCTCAATGCAATTACTGACCTCGAGGCGGTTCAGAAGAAGATGCATGAGTGGGAGCGCGAGCGTGAGGTTGCTGCATGGTATGACCGCATCGAGAGCGTCAACGAACGGCCCCCAATGGACAAGCCAGTCTATGCTTCTTTCCGTCTGCTCTCAACCATTAACGAGGCTCGCGTTGAGTTTCGCGAGGGAGATCAACAAGGTGAGTGGCTTCCACTGCGTGAGAAAGCCGACATAGACCGCTTTGTAGCACTCTTCGCTGATGCGGCATTGCGTATGGATGCCCCTAGTCAATTGATTTGGGACCATTTTCTAGGATTCTATCAGAGCGAGGGTGATGCGCGTATTGATCTTGATCAAGAGACCTCGTGCCAGTTTATGAATCGCATATTCAGGCAGCCAGCCCTTACAGGCTATGTGGTCAATTTAGATGAACGTGAGTTCAAAGTAGTTGACAAACCTTTGCGCTGGATTTGTGAAGACGATCCATACATGCCCTCATCATTTGCGCTCCAGCTAGTCACATCGGAAGGTGAGCATGTGACTCACTCAGTTCGTTTGCTGCCTGGTCGTGAGGTTCTCTACCAGTCTGATGAAACTGTATTCCCTGGTCCGCCTCGTTGGCTCAGTGAGACTGATATCCAGCCTCGTTATCATATACCCAAAGATGTCATAGACAGCCTTGAGGGTGTTGAATTTCTAAGAAAAATTGGATCTAGCTTGCCCAAGTCACTGCGCAAGCGAGTGACCGATCTCGATCTGTATCCACGCTTCAAGATGAAGCTGGAGCAAGGATTGACTGCTGCTGAGACTGAGCACCTCGTTATTGATGTCCGAGCTCTTGAGAAAAAAGAGAGGCGCGAGGAAAAACGCATCAAAGACGAGTGGGAACTTGTCGAGCAAAAGCCGGTAAAGGGTAAGCAACTGCTCCGTTTCGCTCGAGAAGAGCTATACCCAGTGCCAAGCTTGTTGGCGCAAATGGGACTGACCTATGACGAGAAGCTGGATGCCTTCAAATCCAGAATCACTAAGCAGTTTCCAGAAAAATTTGCCGAGTGGGCTAAGGCCTTGCCTGAGTCCCTCGTTTCTGAAATGGATGGAAAATTGCAGACGCTGCTTGCCGACCCTGTGACAGCGGCTATCCGCTTCGAGGTTGTCAATCAAGAGATCGACTGGTTTGACCTGCGCATTGTTATTGATGTCGAAGGTGTCACCCTCAGTAATGCTCAAATTCGTTCGTTGGTTGCGGCTCGTGGTGGTTATGTACGCATGGACGATGGCGGCTGGATGCGACTAGAGATTAAGCTTGATGCCGATCAGCGTGATGCGGTTACCCGATTGGGCCTTGATCCGTTTGATTTGACGGGGGAGACGCATCGCATGCATGCTCTTCAATTAGCTGATCCGAAAGCAGCTGAAGTATTTGATCCTAAGGCGTGGAAGCGCATCAAGGACCGCGCCCGCGAAATTCAAATTGAGGTTCAGCCTGAGGTTCCCGAGGGGCTACAAGCAACACTTCGACCCTACCAGGTGGAGGGTTTCCACTTCCTCGCTTATCTGGCTACCAACCGATTTGGAGGTCTGCTTGCCGATGACATGGGACTGGGTAAAACGATCCAATCGATCACCTACTTGTTGTGGCTCCGTGAAGAGGAGGCCAAGGACAAGGGCGGCATGGACAAAGTAGCTCCATCACTTGTTGTTTGTCCGAAGTCCGTTATCGATGTCTGGCATGCTGAAACTGAAAAGTTTGCGCCTGAGCTTAGAGTCAAAATTCTACGCACGCGCGATGATCTAGACTTGAAGCTACTCGAAACTGAGGTCGATATTTTCGTGCTCAACTACGCCCAGCTTCGCCTCTGCGGTGAAGAGTTAGCGAAGGTGAAGTGGCTAACCACTATTCTGGACGAAGGGCAACAAATCAAGAACCCCGACTCCAAGGCTGCGAAAGCAGCTCGTGATCTCAACTCAAAGAACCGCTTAGTGTTGACAGGTACTCCGATTGAGAACCGACTGATGGATATGTGGTCCTTAATGGCTTTTGCAATGCCCGGTGTTCTTGGTAGCCGTGCTTACTTCAAGAAACGCTTCGACAAGCGCAAGGACCCAAGTGCACAGAGCCGACTCGCTTCGCGTCTAAGACCATTCCTGCTTCGCCGGACCAAGCTACAGGTTGCGAAGGACCTACCACCACGTACCGAGGAGGAAGTCTTTGCCGAAATGGAGACGGTTCAGTCAGAGATGTATAAAGCTGAGCTCAAGCGTATTCAGAAAGCACTGTTGGGCTTCGATTCAGATGAAGCCGTGAAGAAGAATTCCTTCGCTATTCTTCAAGGCTTGATGCGTTTACGTCAGATTTGTTGTCACCCTGGTTTGATCGACCCTAAATTCCTCAAGGAAGAGAGTGCCAAGATGAATGCTCTGTTTTACTTGCTCGATCAACTCCGTGAAGAAGGTCACAAGGTGCTCGTCTTCTCCCAGTTTGTGTCCATGCTCGATATCATCAAGGCGCGCCTTGAGGTGGAGAGCCGACCATTCCATTACCTGACTGGCCAGACTAAGGACCGCAAGGGCGTCATCGAAAGCTTCCAGACTACCAAAGATCCATCGGTATTTATGCTCTCCCTGAAAGCGGGCGGTGCAGGTCTTAACCTCACATCAGCATCTTATGTAATTCTTTACGATCCATGGTGGAACCCTGCGGTTGAAAATCAGGCCATTGACCGTACTCACCGAATTGGACAAAAAAACAAGGTGATCGCTTACCGTTTGCTCACCCGTGAGACTGTGGAAGAGAAAATCCGTATTCTTCAGCATCAGAAGACACAGCTTGTTACCAACGTTCTCGGAGACGAGGGCTTCGCAACCAGTCTAGCGATGGATGATCTTGCCTTTATTCTCGGTGCCGGTGGCCGTGAAGAGGAGATTGTCGCTGAGGATGAGATGCTTGAGGAGAAGAAAGCCTCAAGTGGGGCTTCAGATCTGATCGACGTCAGCGCGGTAAAAATACCCGCTAAAAAAGCGGCAAAAAAAGCAGCGAAGAAGACAGCCAAGAAAGCAGCCAAGAAAGCAGCCAAGAAAAACGCGAAGAAGTAAGATGTCTCGATAGGGCTTCAGAGATAGAAATCTGGGGCCTATCAGCTATTGTCTCTTCCTCTGATGTGGCTATGATGGAGGGGTGAAAAGTTTTTTTGTTGCTCTTGCCGGCCTTTTATCTGGCCTTTACCTCCTCAATCCGACGTGGGGAGTCATCGAGCTCATTCCCGACAACATTCCCTTCGTTGGTAACTTAGACGAGGCCACCGCTGCTGCAGTCTTTATCGCTTGCCTGCGCTACTTTGGTGTCGATGTTACTCGATTTTGGACTCGGAAGCGTCTTCCTGGGAAGCTCGATGAGGGAAGTAGTAAACGACCCAAGTGATAGGTATGGCACAAAAAACTCTCATTTTGGCTCAAAGATGGGTTGAGGTGGGCTTATTTGACAATGTAATTACATTGAGTGCTTGTCGTGTCTGCTTTTTTGAGCTACTAGTATTTGAAAAGAAGCTTTTCTCGTGATTGCATTTGATAAACACTGCTTGAGCGCTGTTTGTCTGAAGTAGATCAACAAAGGCCAACCTAAATCTATGACTACCATGAGAACCCATTCTCTATTTCGCCAAGCTCGTATGCGTGCCAATGGATTTTCCTTGCTCGAACTGCTGGTCGTTATTTCGCTCATCGCAGTTCTGATGACTGTCGGGTCCTTTGGGATTAAAAACTTTAGCAAAGCGAGCGGGGTCAGCTCCGGGGTTCCCATAGCTCAAGGTGTTTTTGCCCAGGCGAGAGCACTCGCAATCGAGAAGGGGACTGATACTCGTGTGTTGGTCCACTTTTATAATAACACACTTCGGCTCAATCGTGAACGCATGCTGCGTTATATGGTGGTGCAGTATTTTGGTGACCCCAACAATACTCCTTCAGACCCCTCAGATGACGAATGGGTGACCGCATCCAAAGGGGTGAAGCTTCCTGCCGGTGTCTTTTACTCACCAAATTTGAGTGGTCGCAATAGCGCACCTAATGTCAAAGGTGGGAACCCTGTTCGAACAGTTGACACTCGTCTTCCGGGTCAAGGAGCCAACGATGTATCAACCTGTTGCCAATATAAATTTAATTCACAAGGTATCATTATTGAACCTGCGCCAGATAGCGGGATATCATACGGAAACAATCCACCACGCTTTGTCATCAGGGCAGGTTCTCTGGCTCCAGGGCAGACCGAGCCTACTGCCGTTAGTGGTGCGGGTGAGAGAAACGTGGGAGGTTTTGTCATCTGGCGCAATGGACGCACCTCGGTATTCCGTCACCCAGACCAAGTATTTAATTAAGATCTTACATCCTTCCACTTGTTATGAAAAAGAAAGTTGCAGTTCACAAGCACGCTGACAAAAAATCAGGTTTCACCCTTGTCGAGACTGCTATTGCGATGGGCATGGTGGCAGTAATGATTTCCTCTTTTCTTGTGGTCTTTGGGCCAGCAATCAAAGGAATTGAAAAATCTCTCAGTGCTAAGGAGGCAGACAGGCTCACCAGTGCTCTCGAGCTTGAGCTGACGACGATCAAAAACGATGATGTCTACTCAAGCCCCATAGAGAAAACGTATTATTGGGTCAGGTTCACTCACGAAGATAGCAATTTCCCAGTGCTGGTATACCAGTATCGTGGCAATCCGAATAGTGTGCGCACGGATGGAACCTTAAATCCTTATCCGTACAATGCGACCAACCCCGGTACTCCCGGAGTCGACTATGTTATTCAAACCTCTGTGAGAAGATTGAATGATACCGTCGACAATAGCAAAATTCAGGCAGAGCTGGTCCCTGGTGTTCTCGAGGGCAAAGTCTACTACGTAAAACTGTTACAATTGCGAACGAACAGCACCGATGGGAGTTTGGAGATTCCATGGAATCCATGGCACGTTTACAATGCAGGTGGAGCCTCTTACACGGGTGATTTTAGCCAGTTTGTCGATCCAGTGCTTGCCTTTAGAGCTCAATTTTACGAGGTCAAACCACCCCTGTGGTCTTACATCAATAGCGCTAGTTTCAGCGTTAGTGACAGTGGTGATGCTGACTCAGACCCTGACGCCCTTGGTAAGCCAGTTGCGACCAAAAACATGGCGGTGACACGCTAAGGACTCTCTTCTTTTTTACCCAACCACTCACCAATCATGAAAAGTCATTTATTTCCCCACCCATCAGCTAAGGGCTTTACCATGCTCGAGCTCTTGGTCGCGATGTCGGTCACGGTTATTTTATTAGGCATGGTGACCTTCATGACGGGTGTGTCGATGGACGGATACAAAGGCAGTCGAGACAAGGTGCTTGGAGGGCGGCAAGCCAAGGAGGCGCTTGAGGCCATCACCCAAGATTTTGAAGCAATGGTAGCTCGTGCAGATGGGAGTAACAACATGTGGTTGTATGCAGCTGTTGAGCCGAAACTGAGCCCTCCTTTAAGTGGTGCGCCACTTGCGTTGAGTGGGCCTGCAGGCAAGGCAACTGCTAATTCATGTCAGCTCATATTTTTTACGAGTGCCCCTGATCGCTATGGCGGTGATATTGGTGGTAACACAGACCAAGGAGGTGATGTTTCGGCTGTGGCTTATAGGTTGATGTATTGGGACCCTATTTCTAGCCAGCTAGATCCGGATGATAATGATACAGGAGATTTTCCGACTTTTACTTTTTACAGACACCTTGTTGATCCAAATGACACGTTTGAAAACCTATTGGGTGTCGATGATTTAGAGAAAGAATATCGAGTGCAGCAGCCTTCGTCTGATGATCCAGTAAATACACCATATTATAAGCTGGGCTTGGAAGCTGAGTCGGTAATAGCCGAAAATATTTATGAATTTACTATAACATTTCTCGTTCAAACAGGTGTAGGTATTAGTCGTTTCACCATCGGAGATGAGTCGCCAGAGCAGGTCCCTGCTGGCCCATATCATGCATTTGCCATTAAGGGTAATCGTGTTTATGTGATCGATGCTAAGCCATCTAATTTCCCAAATATTGACAAAAACTGGGGTGCGGCCATAGAGGAGGGTCAACTTGCAGGTGTTGAAATCAATATGACCGTGCTTTCAGAGCGTGGATTGGTGATGACTCAGAAGGGGGGAATGTCGAGACAGGATATTATCAATGAATATGGAACCCACTACACAGACACCATCAGCGTGCCGCGCTTCTAAGTGATGAAAAACAAATCTATTACCATTGCTTTTTTTACACTGGCTCTCAGTTGTTTATTACTTAGCTCATGTGGCACCGGCGGATCGAGCGTAAGCTCTTCGCCTGCAGTTGCTGCCACTGGAAAGAGTCAAGAAGCACGCTTGAAGCTCAGCAATAAGTTCTATCGTCCGATTGTGGTGCGGCTAGAACGTCTTGGCGAGAGTGGGCGCAGGGATATTACCGTGCCCGCACGATCGAGCGAATCAATCCGCGTTCAAGCCGGCACCTATAAATACAGTGCGGTGGCAGAGGGATTTCGTCCTATCTCCAAATACAAAGAGATCGAGGCAAGGCGCAGTTATACGCTGTACTTCTAAGCTTTCGCAAATGTGGTGGCTCAGTTGAGCTTAAGAAAATCTGATCAGTCGTGCAGAGGCCATTCTACTACCTTGGCTTGGCTGCATTTGCTGGGTTTGGCTTCGTGCTGGCATCCTGTTCTTACACACATCCAGACCTCAGGAAGCCGCCGCCGAGTAAGGCTATGCTCAAACCTCAGGTGACGATACACAATCATTCAGAACGAGATATTGTGGTTGGTGTTGACGGGCCAGAGAGTCGATTTATCGAAGTCCCCGCAGGTGCTCATCGTAAAGTTTATCTGAGGTCAGGTGCATATAAGTATGCAGTTGCTGCAGAGCATATCAGCCCAGTCACCGGTAATAAAACGTTCAAAGCCAATCATCGCTATACGTGGAATTTTGGTGTTAATCAGGTGCAGGGAGTGAGCTTCTGATGACGTGGGCTTAAAAGTTTGGACTCTGTGGCGGTATTATTTCTACCATCGTTGCTTTTTGTATTTTGGGGTTTGGTAATTGGCAGTCGTAGGGTTAAAGAAAAGCCATGGCTAAACTTCGCATCGTTTTCATGGGCACAGGTGACATCGCACTACCCTCGGTGCGAGCCTTGCTCAATGATGTGGAGGCTTCTTATGAGTTGGTGGGGCTTGTGACTCAGCCCGACAAACCGGTAGGACGTAAGCAAGTGCTGACTGCGCCTGCGATTAAAGAGCTGGCACTGAGTCATGGAATCTCTGTGATGCAGCCTGATTCTGCCGGCGAGGAAACATTTCTCGAAGCACTAAGCGCGATGCAGCCGGATGTGATCGTAGTGATGGCTTATGGCCAGATCCTATCGCAGGCTCTGCTCGATATTCCATCTGTAGCCTGTATCAACCTGCATGCATCACTATTGCCTAAATACCGTGGTGCAGCCTGCATTCAAGCGGCCATTGATGCGGGGGACAGCCATACAGGCATTACGGTGATGCATGTCGTCAAGGCTCTCGATGCGGGCGATATTATCTTGCAGGTGGATGCTCCGATTGGTCGACATGAGACTGGAGGTGAGCTGCATGATCGTTTGGCCGACATGGCTCCAGTTGCATTGAGGCAAGCCTTGGATCAGCTAGTGAATGGTGATGCTGAACGAATTCCACAGGACCCGGCTCAGGTAAGCTATATTTCTAAGCTGATGCGCGAGCACGGTGAGCTTGATTGGTCGCAGCCCGCTGAAGCTTTGGAGCGTCGTATTCGCGCTTATGATCCATGGCCAGGGACGTCTACTACTTTCATTGATAGCAAGGGGCGTGAACGCAGGCTGAAGATTTTTCCTCAAGTTGAGCTGAGTGCTCAATCAGGCAAACCCGGGCAGGTGCTCACGGCGGGTGAGGTGTTGACCATTGCTTGTGGTGAGGGCTCCCTACTGGTGAAGTCTTTACAGCCTGACGGCTCTCGCAGGATGAGCGCTACCGATTTTCTGATGGGTAAGCCCATAAGTGTCGGTGACCTATTAGGTGGTGGTGGGTAATGAGCCTAAGATCTGCCGACTTTAGTGGCTGGCTAAGGCTTCCTTAAGAAAGGGTGCTGTGTGCGATTTTTTGGATTGAGCGACATGCTCCGGACTGCCTTGGCTGATAATGCGACCACCTCGCGCGCCAGCCTCAGGACCGATATCGATGAGGTAGTCGGCTTCTGCCATGATCGCTGTATGGTGCTCGATCACAACGACGGTGTGGCCTTCGTCAACGAGACGGTGAAGCACATCAATAAGCTTGTCGACATCCTGCTGGTGCAAGCCAATCGATGGTTCTTCAATCAGGTAGAGGTTGGCATGGTATGCCTTAGTACCTCTGATTCTGGCTCGCCCCTTGGTGAGCTCGGAGACAAGCTTGATACGCTGTGCTTCGCCTCCTGAAAGTGTGGGGCTGGGTTGGCCGAGCTGTAAATAGCCGAGGCCGGTATCGGAAAGTAAGCTGAGTGTGCGCTGTAGCTTAGGCACTGCATTGAAAAATTCGGCAGCTTGTCGAATGTTCATTCTTAGCACTTCACCGATATTTTTGCCATTATAGCGGATATCTAGCGTGGCGGCATTGTAGCGCATTTCATGGCAAGTTTCGCAGTGGATCCATGTGGTAGGGAGGAAGTCCATCTCCAGCTTGATGCGACCATTACCCTTGCATTCAGGACATTGGCCTTCTTTGTTGTTAAAAGAAAAGCGTGATGCCGTGAACCCGCGTGCACGGGCCTCAGGTAACTGGGCAAACAACTGGCGGATTGTATCGAGAATCTTCACATAGGTAGCTGGGCAGGAGCGTGAGGTTTTCCCGATTGGGGACTGGTCGACTTCGAAGCAGGATTTGATAGATCCGAAGCCAGATTTTGTTTTGTAGCTTGCTGTTTGTGCTGTGTGATTACCTGCGGCATGGGATAGGCACCCCCTCATGAGAGATGATTTGCCACATCCAGAGACACCCGTTAGGACGGTGAGTCGCGAGAGAGGAATGCGAGCGTCGATATTTTTGAGGTTATTAGCATGGCATCCTGTGAGCCTGAGCCAGCCGCTAGGAGCCTTGGCTTGGGGTAAGGGGCGGCGAGTGCGTGTTGTTCGTGGTGTCTCACATATCGCTGGTTTGATCAATTGTCCGCCCTCCACACCAGCTCCGGGGCCCAGCTCGATGAGGGTGTTGGCACGAGAGATCGTTTCATCATCGTGCTCGACGACGAGTAGGGAGTTACCTCGTTGGCGCAGAGATTCTAATGTGTCGAGAAGCTTGACGTTATCCCTTGGATGCAGACCGATCGTGGGCTCATCGAGGACATAGAGAACGCCTCGCAAATTTGACCCGAGTTGGGCTGCTAGCCTGATGCGCTGGGATTCGCCACCAGACAAGGTATCGGCTGAACGGTCTAGCTGAAGGTAGCCAAGTCCCACGTGGTCGAGGAAGTGGAGCCGTTGAATGATCTCAGGTACGATATCCCTAGAGATGAGCTTTTCGCGCCCAGTAAATTTCCAATCTGCTAACACATTGATTGCCTCTATCACGGAAAGCGCATTGATATGGTGTATCGCCTGCCCGTGGATGAGGACATGGCGAGAGTCCTCTCTCAGTCTTGCTCCATGGCAGTCAGGGCATAGATAGCTGGACTCAGGGTCGGATGAGCTCAGATTCTCATGAATTTCGGCCTCGAGTTCAGAGTTGTATTGGTCGGCTTTGGCACCTCGGTGTGTAGTCGATGAGATCACGCCATAGCCTCTGCAGCTTGGGCACCAGCCACGGTGTGAGTTGAATGAAAAGTGGTGAGGGTCTGGTTCTTCAAAAGACCTGCCAGTCACAGGTGAGACTCGCGAGGAACTAAAAGTTTTCAGATTGGCATGTTTGTTTTTGCTCGGGGGCTTGGTAAGGACCGCGCAGCTGCCTTTGCCAATTTGTAATGCCTGCTCTGCAGAATCACAGACCGCATAGATGTCATGGGGTTGATAGCGTTTGAGTGGCTGAAAGCCCTCAGTATCCATTAGCTTACCATCAACGAGGAGCTGGGTGATGCCTCTTTTGGCGGCAGCGATAGCAATATCAGTATGGTAGCCTTTGCGTGCTCGGATGAGTGGTGCCAAAATGAGCATTTTTTGATGCTTTTTATGAAGCTGGCGGATTTGTTTCTCAATGGTATCTGTCGTTTGAGAAATCACAGCCTCACCAGACTCTGGGCAGTGTTGGGTGCCAAGCTTGGCATAGAGTAGGCGCAGGAAGTGGTAAATTTCAGTGACTGTGCCTGTAGTGGATTTGCCTCCGCCTCGTGAGACACGCTGTTCGATGGCTACCGTTGGCGGCAAGCCAGTGATGCGATCGACATCCGGTTTCTCAAGCTGACCAGCGAATTGCCTGGCGTAAGGAGACATAGAATCGAGGAAGCGTCGCTGCCCTTCGGCAAATACGATATCAAAAGCGAGAGTCGACTTCCCAGATCCAGACAGACCGGTGACCACGACAAGCTCATCTCGTGGGATATCGACTGATATATTTTTGAGGTTGTGCTCACGAGCGCCTGATATTTCGATGGCATGAGCGGCTTTCGCCTTTTTCTGGCTGCGCTTGGCTGGCTTTGGTGGCGAGGATTTTTTCGCTGATTTGCTTGCTAGTTGCGACTGCAGGGCGATGGCGGTGGCTGATTTTTCGGAGAGAATGTCTTCAGGGGTACCGTTGAAGATGATGTTGCCACCATCGGCTCCTGGTCCGGGGCCGAGATCAATAATGTGGTCGGCACATCTTATGACATCAAGGTTGTGTTCAATGACAAGCAGTGTGTGACCAGCGTCAGTCAGGCGTTGGAAGACTTCTAATAGCTTTTCGATATCGGTAAAATGAAGACCGGTAGTAGGCTCATCGAGAATCAAGAGTTTGGAATTTGATTTGTGTGCTTCGGTCAGAATTTTGCAGAGTTTGAGGCGCTGAGATTCTCCGCCAGATAGGGTGTTGAGAGGTTGCCCAAGGCGGAGATAGCCAAGACCAACATCGATAAGAGGTTGGAGGGTGGTGAGGATTTTCTTGAGTAGTCTTGTCTCTTTGCCCGCACTATCCTCGATATAGCTGCTTGTAGATGCAATGGCTTCAGTAATGGTTAATTCGAGCGTTTCTGAAATATTGCGTCCACGATAGGTGTAATGGAGCGCTCTGCTAGTGTAGCGCTTTCCATCACATTCAGGGCAGGTAATGAAGAGGTCGGAGAGGAATTGCATCTCTACTTTTTCGAAGCCATTACCCAGGCAGCGCTGGCAACGGCCAATACCTGAGTTGAATGAGAAGTAGCCGGGGGTCAGTTTCTGATCCTGTGCATCTTGGCTTAGGGTGAAGAGCTGGCGAATAGCGTCAAACGCTCCTGTGTGAACGGCAGGGGTGGATCGAGGCGTGCGGGTGAGAGGGGACTGGTCGACTTGCTCGACAGAGCTGAGTTGCTGGTGGCCGGTAATAGACTTGATAGGTGCTGCTTCCTCGGAGTTGATAATGCCAAGCTGCTTGGCAAGGTTGAGGTAGAGAATGTCGTGGGCCAGTGTCGACTTGCCCGAGCCCGAGACACCAGTAAGACAAGTGAAGATGCCGAGGGGCAATTTGAAGCTTAGATTGTTGATGTTATGTTTGTTTGCCCCTTTAATAGTTAGTTGTTTTTTGGAGCTGCGCCGAGAGGTGGGCGGTGTTATCTGAGCCACTCCCGAGAGGTAAGGTAATGTTTTAGAATCAGGGAACTTTTTGCTAATCGACTTTTGCTGAGCTTGGCGACCTGAAATCTCTGCAACAATACTGCCGCCATGCTCTCCTGCTGCTGGACCTAGATCGATTAGGTGATCGCAAGATCGCATGACTGTTTCCTCATGTTCAACGACAACCACGGTGTTGCCTTTGTCTCTCAGGTCGTGCATGACATTGACGAGTTGGTCAATGTCGCGTTGGTGAAGGCCAACGGTGGGTTCATCCAGCACAAAGAGGGTATTGGTGAGGGCAGCGCCGAGACAGGTCGTCAGATTGACTCGTTCAATTTCACCTCCCGAGAGAGTATTGGCGGGGCGCTCTAAGGTGAGGTAGGTGAGGCCTACTTCGCACAGGTAGTTGAGCCGAGATCTGATCTCAGCCAAGGCATGCGAAATGGATTTTGATTTGTTGCTCTTAAATTTAGCCGAGAACCACTGAGACAAATCGACAACAGGCATTTGCCAAAGCTCGGGAAGGGTTTTGCCCTGTATTTTAAAACACAGTGCCTCAGGCTGTAAGCGCGATCCATGGCAGTGCGAGCAATCTGTGTAGGCACGATAGCGAGACAGAAAGACACGAACATGCATTTTGTAAGATTTGGTCTCAAGCCAGTCAAAAAAACCTTTCACGCCGTACCATTCATGGTTTTCCCACGCGTCCTCTGAGTCATCTCGCTCACCATAGAGGAGCCATTGGCGTTCATGGTGTTCGAGATCTTGGTATGGGGTGTGGATATCAATGCCTGCTGCACGAGCAGCGTGCAGCAGATCTCGTTGGCATTCAGCTCCTCTGGCGGTGGTAAATGGCGTCACACAGCCTTGTTTGATACTGAGGGATGGGTCTGGAATTGCCTTACTAAGATCAATGCCAATGGTGCGACCAAATCCGCGACAGTGGGGGCAAGCACCAAGAGGGGAATTAAATGAGAATAAGGATGCACTTGGCGGGCGCAGGGTGAATCCTGTGGATGGGTTGGTCCATGTGGTGGAAAACGGTTTCGAACTATCTGGAGTGATGATCTCAAGCTTGCCTTTGCCCAAGTTTAGGGCGGTATCAATGGCTTCCGAGAGACGCGCTTTGTTACGAGTGGTAATCTTGAGGCGATCTTGGATGACGAGTATGGATGCGTCAAATTTGAGTTTTGGGTGTGCTTCGTCGGTCCGGTAGACTTTGCCACGGTGGTAGATGCGGGTGTAGCCTTGCTGGTTGAGCAAAGGCAGGACATCTGTGCTTGGCGTGCCCGGGGCCACTGATGCCGGGAATGCTACCATCACAGACGCATCAAGTAGCTTTGATTGACACCAAGTAACGATCGATTCTGGTGTGTCAGGCTCGATGCGTTCGCCAGTCTTTGGGTCGTATGCCTCTGCAAGGTGGGGGAAGAGAAGCTTGAGGTAATCATTAAGCTCAGTGAGCGTGCCTACGGTGGAGCGTGTCGAACGGATGGTGTTTTTTTGCTCAATAGCAATCGCTGGTGGAATGCCATCAATACGATCGACCACGGGTTTATCCATACGATCGAGAAACTGGCGTACGTAGGGTGAGAATGTCTCAACGTAACGGCGCTGGCCTTCGGCGTATAGCGTGTGAAAGGCCAGCGAGGATTTGCCAGAACCGGATGGGCCTGTAATGACAGAGAACTTGCCCAGTGGGATCTCGAGGCTGATGTTCTTCAGGTTGTGTTGTCGAGCACCCGAAATGCGGATGGCATGGGTATCTTTAGTAGATGGTTTGGAGCTCTTTTTCTCAGGCACGGGGGCAATATGCTGCTATAACATTATTTTGCCAATCAAGAGTTCGTTCATTCAGCAGTTTTAGCATAAAATAATCTGCTACCCCATTAGTCTACTTGGTGATCATCTTTGAAGAATATGATCTATAAATTCCTGTTCTGATACTCGAACAGCATCGATTTCGTCCTCAACGGCTGGGATTTGGTCCTTCAGTCCCTTATCAGCCAGACCGCCTTTAATTTTCAGCAGGTTCTTTTGATAAAAGCTTTGTAATTCGGCTGTTTCCTCGAGGAAACTTTGCTCAATCTTGTCTTGGAGTCGCAGACGGCTTTCGTAGATCTTTACCACCTTATCCGGCATTCCAGCCTTGGAGAAATTGGAGGGGATATGCCCATCATCATCTAGGTTTTTCATCTTCTCGATGTAGGGGGTAATTTCGCTTTGTTGGTTATTAGGTAAGCCCCTTAGGTAATACTTTAAGTCGAGACCATAGCTTTTAGTGTTGCGGCTAAATTTTTCGTCTGCTTTGCCTTTGATTTTTTTGGTCAGGGTAGAGCACTTTTCTTTTATTGCCTCTAATTCAGGACATTTTTTTGAGACTCTAGGCTTGGGCTTCACCTCTTTTTTGATGCTGGTGTCGTTGTTATCTACAAGCGTTTGAGGGCTGATTTTATTTTTTCGTCGAATTTCTGATTCAATTTTTCTTTGCTCTCGGTTCTTAATTTTTTTCTTGGTTACTTCAGACTTTTTGCGCTCGTTTTCGGCAATGATTTGATTGTTTTCAGCTTCTCGTGTGACTTTTGCTTTTTGGAGCCATGTCCAGCTGCCATAGATCGCCCCCAATAATATAAGGATAATAATGACGTTACGCAGTGTAGGGCTCGACTTTTTGGTGATAATTGGTGGTGACGCAGGTCGAGGCGATTGGGGTGATGCCGCCGCTGTTCCCGCTGAGGTGATTAGCCGGCTGTTATTACTTGCCGGTTTTTTCTCGTCTATGATAGCTTCAATAGCTTCTACCATTGATTGGGCAGTTCGAAACCTCAGTATAGGGTCTCCGTTCATCGCTTTGCGCACGATATCATCAAACCTAGTATCACAGCCAACGAGGGTTGCTGCTGGCATGTAAGGCTTCTCGGGGAGTTTACTCGTAAGAAGCTCGTAAAGCATGGCGCCTACGGAGTAGAGATCGGTGCTTTCATCAACAGCGCTTGGGTTATGCACGACCTCGGGTGCAGTATAGCCGGGAGTTCCGTAGGCAGTATCAGACTCGTGATCTCCAATGGGACGAGCAAGACCAAAGTCACCTATTTTTGGCGATAGCTGATCGTCGAGTAGGATGTTAGCGGGTTTGATATCTCGATGGAGGATCCCTTGTTGGTGAGCGTTGTCGAGACCGCGGCAAATTTCACAGATGATTCGGCCAGCTTCTGCTTGGTCAATCGTTTTTCCGTAGGAGGCATGATAGAGGGAGCTTCCATGCACCATCTCCATAACGATGTAGAGCATGCCGTCAATTTGACCGAAATCATAAATACCAATCAGGTTAGGGTGGTTAAGCTTGGCCATGCTCTTAGCCTCAGCCTCAAAGGATGACCGAAATGCTTCGTCCTCACCAAAGCTGCGGGGAAGTATTTTGATCGCAACTTCTCGATCGAGCGACTTTTGTTTGGCGAGGTACACAGCACCCATCCCGCCTTTGGCGATGAATGATAGAATTTCAAATTGAGGCAGAAGAGCTGCAATTTCATCGAGCTCGGGGGGGGTGAAACTACTATTAGGTACGTCTGTGCTCATGCTCTGGGATTGGTGACTCGTTATTGGTATAGAAAAGCTCTAAAAGTGTCGATGATTCTAGTTCGATTCTTGGAATAATTAAAGCGCGGAGGGAGCGATTTTTCTATTGCTGAAAAAACTCTTGTTTGCGTTGTTCTCGCTGATCTTTGATCGCCACTGAGAGAATAGAGGGAAATAAATCTTCCGCAGGCTTGGTCATGTTTTCTTTTATCGTTTGTGATGGGTTGAGGAGTTCGCCTGGGTTTTTGACATAGCCGCTGCCAATATGGATGCCTGTGCTATCACGCATTTCAAGATGAAGGTGGGCGGGGTAATTATTATTGGCTGTTCCTACAGTGCCTATTACCTCGCCCTTGTTGGTCAATTGGCCGTGAGCAAGATAGCTTTTATCCAAGTGTGAATACATCGATAATAAAATGTCACCCTGTGTGTTTCGGTGTGCTAATATGATTGTATTTCCCCAGCTTGGCGAAGGCTCACCACGATAATAAACAATGCCATTAGCAGCTGCATAAACTGGATCTCCTAAGTCGGTGTTCATTCCTCCGATACCGTTGATGTCATCTCCAGTATGATGACCGCCACGTTCATGATTGTGATCCCAGTATTGTTGCGCATTGTAGCTGAGGCCCCCGTATCTCGTTCCCATGGCTGCACTCATGCGCGTGGCTGTCGGAATCATTGCTCGTTCAAAGGCACTGAACTGAATGAAGCGATGGTCAAAAGGGCTTGGCTGTTGGCTACCTGGCAAGGGATAGCCAAGGGGGGCGTCTGCTTGTTGTGCTGATGCTAGTGATTTGAGTGGTGCCGGAGAATCTTTGTTGCTCCGAGTGTAGCTCAGAGCGAACCAGCAAATGACTGCTATGAACACGGTAGAGGCAAGCGCATAGACAACTCTTTGACGAATGAGTAAAGACGTTTGGCTGTGCATGGCTCCGTGTCTAGAAGTCTAGAAGTATTTCTGCGCGGCGATTAGCACGTCGACCTGCTGGCGAATCGTCTCCGCTTGCGGTTGTGTTGGGAAGGCGCGGCTTAGACTTGCCGTAACCAACGATTTCCATTTGGTCTTTGTTGATGCCGTTTTCAGTAAGGAATTGCATGACTTTTTCGGCGCGAGCTCTTGATAGGGAGAGGTTATATGGGTCAGAGCCTAATGAATCCGTATGTCCTGATATGGTGAGCTTTTTCTCCAGACTTGTCTTGAGTAGCTTGGCAACAATAGTGAGCTGCCGCTTGGTGCGCGTGGTTAGGTTTTTAGCGTCGAGATCGAAATAAATAGCAAGGGTATCGCCGCCCTTAGGGTTTTTGATCAGTGGACTGTAATAAATATCACCGTCAAGGACTCGCTGAGCGTAATCGGATAGTAGATCGTCTAGGTTGATTTCGGTGATTTTCCAAGGTGAGTCGATATTGCCTCTCTTGCTGGTAATAGAGATCATTGCCAGCTCACCAGAGCTTTTGGATCGCAGGCGAACTAGCCATCCCGAGCTGGTGTCTTTGAGGAACATTTTCCGCAATCCTTTCTCCTTCAATAAAGCGTAATCACCTTCCTCAAAGATGATGCAGAGACCGGCTAGTGTGGCATAGGATACCTGAGAATCATCAATGAGCTTGCCTGCTGCGGCAGCATCGAGCCCAGTAACAGCAGCAAGAAATTGCTTAATTGCAATCAAGGCAGATTGATCAGTAGCAGGTGTTTCGGGTAAAGGTTTGTTATCTTTGTTGCCTGTTTGTTTGGCAGTGGTTTGATCGGATTTTGGCAGGGTGATCTTTTTTATTTTCCATTTGCCAGTCGCCGATTTCTCTAAATCAATAAATATTTTGCTTTTGTCAGCTAAGGTGAGAGCCCAGCGATTTGGATAGCCTTCGACACGAGAAAAAGGGTTGCTAGGGTCTAGTTTTAGTCCGGAGCTGCCGGCGAGCCGCTTAAGTTGTTCAATTTGGGAACGGGAAAAATGATTTTTCCCAAGATAGTCAATCAATGGCTGCGCGTTCTTGGCCTTGTCTGCTGAGAGCATGACCTCTCGAATTTCTCCAATAAGCTCCTCCGGAGTGGCCTCTACTTCATTAGACTCACTCAGATTTTTTAAGTTGCCAATATCATCTGAAGTTTCGCTCAGTTGACTGGGGTCTATCTGGTTATCCTCGGTTACTGTGCATTTTTTGATGGTGAATAATGCGATTACAGCAATAACGATGATGATAGCTGTAAAATAGATAAGTGGTTTTTTGGAGCTTGTCTCTTCCATGAGCGGGATACTAGCGGTAAAAATAGCAACTCCAACCCAAAAAATACAGAGACAACAGTCAAAGTGTCATGATTGAATATCAGTATGATAGCATTTATTTTTTATAGCTCTGGTAATTTTTGATTTGCTGTTTGATGCGTTTGCAGAGCAGCGCAAGCTCTTGATTTTGTTTGGGACTTGATTTGGTCGGGTCGAATCGAACGATAGAGTGCAGAGCTATGGCAGTGGCAAGAGATTCTTCGAGCTCAGGGTCAGCTTGCTCATCAACCAGAAGCAGACCTTGTAGCCATTTGCACAGTGGGGTTCCTGTCGGTCTACGCCCTATTTTCCCAGCTACCAAGGGCTCTAGCTTATGGAGGGAGGTGTAAGGAGCGTATTTTGGCCGCTGATAAGCTTGGAGTCTAGTGTCTGATTTTCTCTGTCGAGAGCTCCATAGGCGCCAACTGACCCAGATCACGACCAAGCTAAGTATGGCAGCCAAGACGTAAAACACTCTGGTTTTGTTGGCCTCTTTGGTGCGCCATATAAGAAAGTCTTCACGTAGCAGCTGCCATTTGTCAGAGAGTCG